>MCHG01000014.1_pt1 | contig 208714 bp, 203 predicted proteins | sample 787351 | NCBI WGS metagenome assembly MCHG01 (sample SAMN05430296, study PRJNA330682) | permafrost metagenome | biome: Cold desert; feature: permafrost; material: soil; isolation source: enrichment culture inoculated with soil incubated with H2/CO2 at 20 degrees... ... | reverse complement strand
ACGGGAAACAAGGATGTTTCCCGCCGGCAACCGGCCAAGGATGGCCGATTTGCCGGGAATCCTGCCTCCTTGCATCAAGGATTTAAAGCCTTAGTTTGGCACGACGACGCATGGTTAAACAAGTGTGCTCGGGACCCTCTCCCCCAAGCAAGAGCAAATCGCACCTCGACCCTAGACGCTCACCAAGCCTACTCAGCAAGCTGCACAAATCCATCGCGCTCCAGCGGCGAGCTATTAGTCCCCTGGTAACTAACATGCACGCCCGTCCGCTTAATATGAATCTCCTCCATATCAAGCGGCAAATTCTCAAGCTCCCTGAGACTAGCGAGCACCTCATCCGGACGAACACTCCCGGCATTCCCCATCTCCACTTCCAGCTGGAAGATGATTTCATCCCCATGGATCTCTCCCTCTAAACGCTTGACCCAAGGACGGATATCCTTGTCCGTTGGACCTTTCTTCGTATAGCGCGAATAAATCACATGCTCTCGAGCAAGCCAAGCGCCAACAGCCTCTTGCAAACGTTCCGGCAAAATTGGCAAAGCCATCAGAATGCGAATCCTATAGCTAGCCGCATTGAGGACCGCCATCAAAGGCTTAGCTCCTTGCGTGAGAGCTCGACCTTGCAACAGTCGTATTCCAGGGGGCAATTGCTCCTGAATGCGCCCCAGAACTTCTCCCAAATCCAGGTCGCGTTGAATATCAATATCTACGTACTCCCGTTCCCCTTCTGTTCCAACCGCTAAAGCGAAGCCGAAGGAGATTTTGGGACGCTGATTAAAGCCCTCTGTATACGACATGGCAATACCAGCCCGTCGGACTGCACGTTCAAATACTCTTGTAAGGTCAAGATGTGCGATATACCTCGCATCTTCGATTTTGGTGTAGGCGATTCTCAGCCTCATGGCACTCACCCTTTCAACATAATCTGAACCCCTCTGGCCTGACATATTCCACACCCTGAACAATCATCATGTCGGCAATCGGTTGTTTTAGCTTCCTGCAGTGCTTTGTGGTGTTCACTTACCAAGAACTGTTTTGTCACGCCACTCTCTAAATGCTCCCAGGGTAAGATGTCATCGTAATCCATCACCCGATTGGCGTAAAAATGAGGGTCAATGCCAAACTCTTTAAAAGCATCCATCCATATATCTTCACGGAATTGGTCACCCCATCCATCAAAACGGGCTCCGTGTTTGACTGCCCATTCGAGAAGGGGAGCAAGTCGCCGATCTCCTTTGGCGAAGACTGCCTCCAGATAACTTGTCTTCACATCATGGTAATTATATTTAAACCTGCGGTCTCTCAAGTTTTCTCGTAGATATCTCTGCTTAAGATCCACCGAAGCTTTTGATTCCTGTGGTTCCCATTGAAACGGTGTATGGGCTTTAGGAACAAAAAAACTTGTAGAAATCGTCACTGTAATATTTCTGCGTCCCATCTTGGTTCCGAGATTGGCTACTTTTTTGGCCAGATCAACAATTCCTTCGATGTCCTCTTGGGTCTCCGTCGGCAACCCTACCATAAAGTAGAGCTTGATGGTGGACCAGCCCTTTTTAAAGGCAGTCTCTACCGCGTCCAGGAGATTTTCCTCAGTAACCCCTTTGTTGATGACGTCGCGCAAACGCTGTGAGCCCGCCTCCGGTGCAAAGGTTAACCCGGATTTACGAGTCTTCTGTACGGATTCTGCTAAATTAACATCAAAAGAGTCCACTCGTAGCGAAGGAAGGGATACCCCAACTCCGTCTTCTCCATGCTTCTCCAAGATGGCTTCAATGACAGGCTGGATACACGAATAGTCTCCACTAGAAAGCGAGGTGAGCGCAACCTCATCATACCCGGTGGAACGCACCAGTTCCTCCATTTGTCTAAGCAGAGTTTCCTGAGAGCGTTCCCGAACTGGTCGATAAAGCATACCAGCTTGACAAAAACGGCACCCTCGTGAGCAGCCGCGCATGACTTCGAGCATCATTCGGTCATGCACAATTTCCAAGTAAGGGACAACCGGGTTGGTCGGGAAAAACGCTTGATCTAAGTCCTGAACCATTGCTTTTTCGACGACCGCTGGTACGCCTTCTTCAGCCGTAATACTCGCGATTCGACCGTCGTCCTTATAAGCTACATGGTAGAAATCTGGAACATAAACCCCTTGAACCTGGGCTACTTTCACTAGAAATTCTCTCCGTGGAAGAGGGTTGAGCTTCTGCTCAGCGATGAGGCTGAGCACTTCAGGCAACTGTTCCTCGCTTTCTCCGAGGAGAAAGAAGTCGATGAACCCTACGAGGGGTTCTGGGTTAAAAGCACAAGGACCTCCGGCAATAATCCAAGGATCATCGCTTCCGCGTTCCTCTGTGCGCAGCGGAATCCCCGCCAAATCGAGCATATTCAAGATATTGGTGAAACTCATTTCATATTGAAGGGTAAAGCCGACGACATCAAATTCTTGGAGTGGTTGAAACGATTCCAGCGCATAGAGGGGAATCCCTTTCTCCCGCATTGTCTCTTCCATATCGACCCAAGGCGCAAAAACTCTTTCACAAAGAAAGTCTGGGTACGAGTTGACCAAGTGGTAGAGAATCCGTGTTCCCAAATGGGACATGCCAACCTCGTAAACATCCGGGAAAGCAAAGGCCATATGGAGCTTCGTCTGAGCCCAGTCTTTTTTAATCGCGTTCCATTCTGATCCCAAGTACCTGCTTGGTTTTAAAACTTTAGGTAAAAATCGTTCAACTTGTCGGCGTATTTCCGCCGCGGTAAATTTACTCATGGTATCAATGAGGCCCCCTTGTACTACATTGTGGACCTCAATTATATCATATATAACAGATTATCCCTAAAGCATATGAAAGAAGTGCTTAGAGTTTCCCCACTGGAAAACGAATCCCTTCCCTCAACATCCCTTCTACTACATCCGTCTCGGTTAAAATCTTATCTAGCCCCATCTCGTTATTGGCCAAAGAGATCATAGCGTAGCGGTCGGGGGTAAACTCCTCAACAATACGCACAAGAGGAGTGTCTTTATGAACGGTCACCCAAAGACTGCGCATTAGCCCCTTTTTTAGTAAGTCCTCTTTCTTACGGGTCAATTGTCGGATAAAAATGATATGCGCTGAAGAGATTTCCTTACTGCCAGCTAACCAAAAGAATCCCCCGAGTATAATGAAGGTGAGAGGGCCTTCGGCAAATTTCCCTGCACCCCATAAAATTATCCCGTACAGGGCTAGGAGTAAGCCCAACCATTTGCCCGCCCAGGCCAGAAATTTGGTGGTCCGGACGAAGCCAAAGTTTTCCGCAAAGAGTGCTCGCGCTACCCGGCCGCCATCAAGCGGCAAAACGGGAACCAGATTAAAGGCGGCCAACCAAAAGTTAAAACGTACAAAATCCTCAGCGAGTTCCCCCGACCACAACCCTTGCCACCTTAGCACCTGAGCCCCAAATAAGAGGACCACGTTTAAGGTCGGACCGGCTAAAGCCATCATGCTCTCCTCAAATTTCCGGCCTTCAAAGAGGTCATCGCAGTAAGCCGCCCCTCCAAAGGGAAACAGCTCGAGCCCCACCACTCGGAATCCATACGCCCGGGCTGTCAATAAATGCGCTAATTCGTGGGCTAGGACTAGACCAAAGACTAGAAGAGCCTGGGCTGCTAAACCCAGGACTGAGTAGATTACCAAGACCACGAGAAATGTGGGATGGATTCGGAGGCTCACTCCGGAAATTTTGATGAGTTCCATCTTTTCCTCCTCTACTCGAGGTTCGATTTGTGAATTCGATTCTGTGAATCGAAGGACGGAATTATACTTTGTAGCTTTAATTTCTGCGAAATTGTTCGCTTCGATTCGAACCACGATCTACGAACCCTGAACCACGATTACGATTTCGACGGGGTAAGATAAGGTAGTGGATTGACCGGCACGTTATTTTTCCTCAGTTCAAAGTGCAACCAAGGCTTCTTTAAAGGTGCGGAAAGACCTACGGTCGCAAGCACGTCGCCTTTCTGGATGCGCTGACCCTTAACCACCGAAATATCTCCAAGATTACCAAGCACTGCAGTCCAGCCATCCCCAAAATCCAGTTTCACAATTCTCCCTAGCTGGGCATCTTCTCCCACGGAGGTGACCACTCCTGCTGAGGGCGAAACTACGGGTGTTCCCAAAGCATTCTGGAGTGGCTCTACATCAATCCCTGTATGACTTGTACCCACAGCGTTGCTTCCACCTTCTCCTTTGGCTCCAAAAGCCGCGACCACTTTCCCGGAAACAGGGGGCAAAAAATGACCTTGCATCTTGGCATCGACTGGTACGTTCTTACTAACAACGCCGCCTATGGACAAGGCTTCTTTAGCCATGCCGTTTAAGGCTTCGTAATAATTAGCCGAGTTTATGGCACTCTGGTATATAGAATGAATGGCCCCGGAAAATGGATCTGTACTGTTGGCGCTAAAGAAAACCAACAAAAATAGCGTCGCTGCGACGATCGCGCGCTTCTGAGTACCATTCCAGTGCTTTAAGTAATTACCCCATCCTCCCTTTACCGGACGTCGAGGGGTTCGAGAACGTCCGGGTTGCTGATTTAGGCGTGGTGCAGATTTACCCCGCCGCCCCGCTTCTTTACCCACTTCTTGGATTGCCCGTTCCCATTCCCAGTCATCCCAGCGTTCATAAGGATTCATTCCTCTACCTTCTTTCGTGGTTCGATGTTCGTGGTTCGTGGTTCGAGTTGTGAATTCGATTCTGCGAATCGAAGCACGGAATTATACTTTATGGCTAATCTTGCGAACTTGTTCGCTTCGATTCGAGCCTCGTGCATCACTGCATCGATCAAGGCTCGTACATCCCTTAATAATCCTATGAAAGGGTAAAAAAAATAGAACTGCAATTTGCAGTTCTATTTTGTGGTTCGATATTCGTGGTCCTATTTTGTGGTTCGATATTCGTGGTCCTATTTTGTGGTTCGATATTCGTGGTTGGTGGTTCGAGTTGTGAATTCGATTCTGCGAATCGAAGGACGGCATTATGCTTTAAGATATTAAATTCTGCGAACTTGTTCGCTTCGATTTCGAACTACGAACCACGAACCACGAACCACGAACCACGATCAGTGCCACGATTAGAACATAAGTCGGCGGCGGCGTAAATTAACACTTAACAATAAGCCCACAGCAGCCATGTTGGACAACATGGCGCTTCCACCTGCGCTGATGAGCGGGAGCGGAATTCCAGTGACTGGCATTATCCCGGAGGTCATGCCGACATTGACCAAAATGTGAAAGGTAAACATCGAAACTATTCCTGCGGAGATCAACATGCCGTAAGTATCTCGCGCTTTTAAGGCGATGCTAAGACTGCGCAGTAAGAAGATCAGAAAAAGGAAGAGTAAGGTGATCGTTCCCATAAAGCCGAATTCTTCTCCAACGACGGAGAAAATAAAATCCGTATGATGCTCTGGCAGGAAGTTCAATTGCCCTTGTGTTCCCATTTGATATCCTTTTCCCCATAATCCTCCAGACCCGATGGCCCAAATTGATTGAATGATATGGTATCCGTCCCCAGACATATCGGCCTCTGGATTCACGAATATGCTCAAGCGCCTCAACTGATAATCTTGCATAGGGAGAGGAAGTCCTTGGGCCCAGTGTAACCACCCAGGTAGACTCGTCGAGAAGTGTAGCCAGAGCGCGATCCCTACAATGACAGCTCCGCCCAGTAACAGTCCTCCGAATTTCCAAGGGTTTGCACCCGCAACAAACATCATACCAATAAATATCGCTACAAAAACCAAGGTGGTTCCTAAGTCAGGTTGCTTGAAGATGAAAAGCATGGGTAGGAGTACGAACAGAAAAGGCATAATAAAATCTTGATAATTGTTAAGCTTCCCCTTGCGATCTGCTAGAAAATCAGCAAGGGTAAGGATAATGAAGATTTTGGCAAATTCTGAGGGTTGGATATTAAAACCAAAAGGGGTCGGTATCCAACGAGTTGCCCCTTTCGCAGTGTCCCCAAAAAAGATTACCACTAAAAGCAACGTCAAATTAAAGCCATAGATCCACCACCGATACGTTCGCCACTTTTCATAATCGATCACAGCAAGAACTGCTGCAGCACCTATGCCGACGATAATCCAAACAGCCTGCAACTTGACATAGTGCCAAGGGGCGGATTTAAGCACATTAGTCGAAGCCGTACTCAAGATGATGAGACTGGCCATTAATAACAATAATGTAATAAAGATAAATAAAAAGTCCAAGTTTCTCAGTGTACGTCTATCCATGACAATTCCCCTTTGGTCATTAATCCAATCTTTAGACTCCCACTTCTACAAGTGGGAGTTGTCCCCCGTACTCCGCTTCGGTGGGGGTAGACTCCCCCACCGAAGTCTCGATGTTCAACTTAATTTGGAGAGTTCACTAACCCAAATACTTGCTTATTATAACACATCTAGGTGCAGAAGCCAGAATACAGAGGCCAGAGTTCAGATACCGGATACCAGAGCAGAATATTGGAGGCCAGCGGTCGCCTCCAAGCACGAAACTAGTCTCTAATATAAAAAATCAAGCCTTCCAACACTTATTGTGAAAGTGTGGAAGGCTCTATAAATGTCTAGATTCTCAGGTAAATATTTTCTAGGGCTTATTGCTTGGCGGCGTAGTCCCGCTTCATCTTAACAACGGGAATGTTGAGAGCTAACGCCACTTCGCGATCATCCTGACATAGGTTGAACTCGAGGGCAGCTTCGTCAATTTCCATGTAGTTAGAAATGACTTTGATTAAATCTTCTTTTAATTTGTTGAGCATGGCAGGCGAAATGCTGGAACGATCATGAACCAAAACGAGCCGAAGGCGTTCTTTCGCCACCGTCTTGCTCGAGGCACTTTCCTTGCCAAGCATTCGGCTGATAAATTCTAACAAGGACGATTCCTCCTCTCAGTACCGAACGATTAGCGTAAACCAACGAGTCTTTTCAATCTATCCATAATTCCTTGGGGCACATCCAGGGACATCAGTGGTACTTCTTCCCCTTGAATGCGTCTTGTGATCCGTCGGTAGGCTTCGCCGGCTTTTGATGTTTGATCCATTACTGCAGGTTCTCCACGATTAGTAGATATTACAATACTCTCATCTTCTGGAACGACGCCGATAAGATCGACTGCTAAAATATCTAGGATATCTGAGATATCCATCATATCTCCTCGTCTCACCATTTCAGGACGAATCCGGTTGATGATTAATTTCGGATTTCTCAGCTCAGCTGCTTCCAAAAGACCAATGATGCGGTCGGCGTCTCGCACGGCGCTGACTTCGGGTGTGCAAACGACTATAGCTCGGTCCGCACCGGCAATCGCATTGCGAAAGCCCTGTTCGATTCCTGCCGGACAATCGATAATCGCATAATCAAATTCTTCTTTTAGCTCTGCGGCTAAGACCCTCATTTGCTCAGGGTTGACGGCTGTTTTATCTTTAGTTTGGGCAGCTGGCAGTAAAAAAAGATTGGTAAAACGTTTATCCTTAATCAGTGCTTGTTTTAGGCGGCAATTCCCACTGGTCACATCCACTAAATCGTAAACGATGCGGTTTTCCAGTCCCATTACCACATCGAGGTTACGCAAACCTATATCCGTATCAACCAAGACGACTTTATGCCCTGCGGCAGCCAGTCCTGTGCCAATATTAGCAGATGTTGTTGTCTTGCCTACGCCCCCTTTTCCGGAAGTTACTACAATTACCTCACCCATATCTAGACCTACCTTTCCTTATAGATATTCGATGTTCGATGTTCGAATCGAAGCGAACATGTTCGCAGAAGATTTTAAGCCTTAAAGATTAATTCCGTCCTTCGATTCGCAGAATCGAATTCAAAGTTCGAACCTCGAACCTCGCTATCTGGCCTTGCCGCGCCAACCATTCATTCCAGCCGCTTCGACGATCAATTGGCCATCCTTTATTTTGGCAATTTCTGGACCCCGTCCGCTGTCTTCCTCATCGGGTGCCCTAGTCACCAAGTCCGCAATACGCAACTGGGTAGGGGCTAAATGATACGCGCTTACAGTGGCGTTCCGGTCACCCGTCGCACCTGCGTGGGCAACCCCACGAAGGGAACCCAAAACGGCAATGTTACCCGTCGCAATAATTTCTGCCCCAGGGTTAACATCACCCAGAACAACTACATGACCATCAAATTGCACGCTTTTCCCGGAACGAAGTGTGCGCTCCACAAAGAGACAGCTTCCTTCCACCATCCCTTCTTCCCAGAGACGCGTTTCTTTCTCCTCTGTTGCATAGGCTTGGGTCTTACCTGGTACGCCCACTTCTTCCGAGGTTAACCATCCCACGAGTTCCAACCGTTGTTCTCTTAGGACTGTTCCTAACCTCGCATGTTCGTCTTCAGTATATTCCTTTTTCCCAGCATAGCATCGTACGCTCGCACCTTGCAGGAATTGAACAGAATTCTTCAATAGCTTAGCCAGTTCATTCATTAGCACCCCAAAGTCCGCAGCTGGATCAAGGTACAATACCAATCCATCGCGTGTGCCTTTGAGTGCTACATGTTCAGTCCGTGTCAACCTGCACAATCCCCCATCACCTTGTCATTAATTCAATGCTTCCTATGAATTCTACAAGCCTGTCCCAATTCCCTTTTTACAATTGCAAAGTATTGAGAAAAAAATGAGGAAAATTTCCTCACTTTTCAGCTTCAATTCGCGTAATTCCAACCAAAATACTTCATAAAAGCAGCTTTGGCGACGTAACCTGCTGTATCTCCACCGTGCTTCCCGGATTCAACAACCCCAGCGAAGGCAATTTGAGGATTATCATAAGGAGCAAAGGCTACAAACATCCCATTGTATACCTCTCCTAAGGCCGTGTTGACATTACCGATTTGAGCGGTTCCCGTCTTAGCTCCGCCGGTGAATTCTGGGAGATCTGAGAAGATAAATTTAGCCGTGCCAGCGTTATCTCCGCTACCTGTAACGACAGCGCGCATCCCTTGCTTCGCATGATCAAGGACCTCAGGAGAAACCGATACCGCGTTTAGCACCTTGGGCTGGTTTTCTATGAATGACTTCCCAGTAATTGGATCTAACAGTTTATCGACGACATACGGACGAAAACGCTTTCCACCATTTACCATAGTTGCTACGTAATTCGCTAATTGCAATGGGGTATAGGAGTTATACCCTTGCCCGATGGCGTTATTATAACTGTTATAGGGTTGCCAGGCGATAGGCTCACGAAGACTGACGGCTTTCTTATACGCAGAATTAACCTCATTAATCGCTGAGTCCTTCGCTGTTTGCACCTTCTTCTTAGCGGTTGCATCCGCGGCTGCTGCCAGTTTTGGGGCGTAATCGCTCTCAATTGTGGCCAACTTCTTCGCGTGCGCAGCATCCGCCCTCTCATAAATAGGCGTAAAATAAGCCTTTTTCCATTCTGCGGAAGGCGAGATGCCAATTGATTCCCCCGGCAAATCAATGCCATTGGCGACGCCTAAACCAAATTCATTCGAAATTTGTTTAAGGACTTCCGAGTTGGCCTCAAAAACACGTCGACCAATAACTTCGAAATAAATGTCCGAGGATTTAGCTAAGCCTTTGTACATATTGACTAAACCGAAATCATTGTTTCCCCACTCTGGAAAACCTTGTGATTGAGACCATAGGTTTCCCAAGGAGGACATTTCATCATCAATCTGTTCATAGGGAGTCGTGACGTTGAGTTTTAGCGCGGCCATCGCTACCGCCATTTTAAAAACCGATCCCGGAGGATACACACCAGACACAGCCCGATTAAGGGAAGCCGCTTCTGAGGCACGTTTTGGGTCTTGAGGCCAATACTTATCGACCATGGCATCAGAAATACTGCCCGTCAATTCGTTGGGATCCATCCCTGGCCTAGAGACCATGGCTAGAATCTTGCCGGTATTGACGTCGATCACCACCGCAGCTCCAGCATGGGCATTCGGATTGGTCTTTCGAATGTTTGCTATAACCTCATCTAGGCTATCTTCCACAACCTTTTGCAAGTCAGCGTCTATCGTCAGTTGGACCGTCTTGCCCGCTTCTGCGGGATTGATGACCTTTTTGGACAGAGGGCGGGCACTATTGTCTACTTCAACTTGTTGAACGCCCTCGACGCCTCGCAACCAGAAATCATATTCTTTCTCAATCCCATCCTTGCCGACCATATCTCCCTGCGCGTACTTAAAACCGACTTTTTGGGCATTGGGGTTCTTATTAAACTGGTCAATTTCTGCCGTGTCCTTTATCTCACGCACAAATCCAAGGAGCTGGCCAGCCAGTATTGTTTGGGGATATTCCCGGACTGGGATGGCATCCACACTCACACCCGGAAGTTCCTCCTGATGCTCTGCGATATTAGCTTGGAGTTGTGGAGGAACATTGTCAAGGATCACAACTGGACGATAGCGTTCCCACTGATGATTCTGGATATTGACCAAGATGTCTTCAGTAATTGAGTCAATTGATTGATTGGGAATCGGCCAGTAGGGTGCAATGTGAGCCGCCAATTGCTTGACCACATCTTTCCAATTGCTACTTTTAGCTTGTTGCAAATCCAACCAGTCTAAATTGAGCACGAACTCTGGAACACTCGTCACTAAAAGCTTTCCATTGCGATCTATAATATCTCCTCGTGTGGGAGGCACCTTCACCAGCTTCATGGCGTTCCCTTGGGCCTTAGCAGCATAGTAAGATCCTTTGGTAATCTGTAAATGCCAAAGGTTAAAGCCCAAAACCGAAAAAATAAGAACTACGACGATGCCTAATCCAACTATTCGTGTGACATATGGTTTTCGTTCTCTGTCGTCCAATGTCAAAAAACTCCTCTTCGATACGTTTTTTGCGATGTTCGATGTTCGAGGTTCGTGGTTCGTGGTTCGTGGTTCGAATGTGAATTCGATTCTATGAATCGAAGAACGGAATTGAAAGCATACTGAGCGTCTCTGCGTAATAAACGCAGACAGCGCCACGGGCCTCTCCGTCGTCGGTCCTAACCCCCGTCCACCCAAGCTCGGAGGGTCTGCGATCACAAGCTCCGATGCCTTTGCGGTCGTCGTAGCCAAACTCGGCTTTAAGCCACATTCATCGGTAGGACGGGAAACAAGGATGTTTCCCGCCGGCAACCGGCCAAGGATGGCCGATTTGCCGGGAACCCTGCCCTCCCGCAAGAAGGATTAAAGCCCTAGTTTGGCACGACGGACGCATGGCGAGGAGGTGTGACGCAGACCCTCCTCCTTATCGCTCGTATCTCGGCCTATACCTCAGCCATCCACTCAGGAATGACTGATGAATCAAAGGGTAGGTTATCGGAACCAGTACAGCATTGTACAAGGCTACCCCAATCACCAAGCGCATGATATAACTCAGAGGCCATTGAAGTCCTGCCCCTAGACTCAAAAAGGCGACAATAATCTGCCCCACTGCGGTAACCAAAAAAACCATGAACGTCGTTATGAGGAAATTATCTCGATACCAGCGTTCGGCGAGCCAGTAGCTCAAAAAGGCAACCACTGCAAGAGTGAGGGTATACATACCAATATAGCGTCCCAAATATAAATCCATTAATAAACCCGCGCCTAGTCCCCAAAGTATACTGGAGGAGAGGCGGTGGTGCATGGCGATATAAATCGTGAGCAACATGAGTAAATCGGGCTTAATACCCGTCCACGACCAATAATGGAAGAGCGTTCCTGGTAAAATCAGGCTAAGGAGGAACATAACCGCGATCAAAACATAGCGCATTATTTCGCCCTCGCCATCTTAACAATATAGGCCTCTTCTATAGCGTCAAAGTTAACCAATGGGTCGATAAATGCAGTTTTGAGCAAGCCTGTAGGATCAAGCTGGATATCCACAACTTTTCCGATCGGAACATCTACAGGGTAAACCCCTCCAACCCCCGCCGTCAGTACAAGATCTCCCGTATTGACATTATCTTCCCTTCGAAAGAGCATTTGCAAATTTCCTTCTGGCGTCAAACGTGAGCCACGCTTATAGGTCCCTTGGACAATACCAAAGGTCCCATTTCCCGCGCTACCGCGCACCAGGGCACTGACCTGGCCTTCACCATCGAGGATCAATAAGACTTCCGAGGTGGTCGGTGAAACGGAAACGACCTTTCCTATGAGCCCCAAAGCGCCGATGACCGGGTCATTCGTTGCAACTCCATCCTTGCTTCCACGGTTCAAGGTCATTGTGCGATACCAAGTGGTGGGATTGCGGTTAATAACGCTAGCCCCCACCTTTTCATACTTCTCAAGCGTCGGATTTCGGAACTGCCCCTGTTCGAGCTCCGTAAATCGCATACCTGCCAGAACTTGTTCTTTAAGTTGTAAATTATCGCCAGTTACCTGATCTATTTTTTTAAGAAGGGCTTTATTTTGAAGTTGTACTTCTCGGAAGGCCCATATAGCCTTCGTATTATTCCGGATTCCGCTCCCCAATTGAAGAATTTGCTTTTCTATCGGGCTCAACACACCCTTTAAAAATCCCCCAACAGGGTTTGGGAACGTGCTACCCAGTCCGGTTGACCGGATACCTATAAGTACGCTTAACAAAAGAAAGAAAACGAGAACCGCAATTCCCGTTCCATTCACTCTTTTTCTCACCCTGATTCCTCCCCGCTGTACTTAGCTCTTTTGCGAGGCGGCTATTCTACGAAGGATATCTGCATGTTCCAGTACATGCCCCGTCCCAATAGCGACACAGGACAATGGGTCCTCCGCTATATGCACCGCAATACTCGTTTCATCCGAGATTAGTCTGTCTAGATTGCGAAGTAAAGAACCCCCACCTGCCATCATGATGCCTCTGTCCATGATGTCTGAGGACAACTCTGGCGGAGTCTTTTCTAAACACGATTTCACAGCATCAACAATTGCCATGACCGGTTCTTGTAGAGCCTCTTGAATTTCTTCTGAGGTCACTTCGACTGTTTTCGGGAGTCCCGTTAATAAATCCCGTCCTCGAACCGTGAACGTACCGGGTTCTGCCATGTACGCATAGCCGATTTCAAGTTTGAGTGCTTCAGCTGTTCGATAACCGATCATTAAATTATACCTTCTCTTAATATGAGCGACGATTGCATCATCCATTTCATCGCCGGCCACACGGATGGAGCGACTTGTCACGATCCCGCCCAAGGAAATAACGGCAACTTCTGTTGTCCCGCCCCCGATGTCTACGATCATATTTCCGGTCGGTTCACTGACGGGAAGTCCAGCACCAATGGCTGCTGCCATAGGCTCTTCAAGAATAATCGGGTCTTTCGCACCCGCTGCCATAGCTGCTTCTTTAACTGCCCGTTCTTCAACGGGAGTAACCCCTGATGGCACACAAATAACCACACGGGGACGTATAAACGGATGTTCTGTCCCAAGTGCTCGACTAATAAAATATTTCAACATCTTTTGAGTAACGTTAAAGTCAGAAATAACCCCATCTTTCAAGGGCCGAATTGCTATGATATTACTAGGAGTACGACCGATCATTTCTTTGGCTTTGTCACCAACGGCTAGAGGAGTCTTCGTCGTTATATCCATTGACACCACAGAGGGTTCTCGTACAACGATCCCTTTACCTTTTACGTAAACCACTGTATTAGCTGTTCCTAAATCTATTCCTAAGTCTTTGCTAAAAAAACTAAACATGTTGTTTAAAAACTCCTTCCAAATTCGTGGTTCGTGGTTCGTGGTTCGTAGTTCGTAGTTCGTAGTTCGAATCGAAGCGAACAGAGTTCGCACAATAAATTGAACCCTAAAGTCCGTTCCGTTCTTCGATTCGCAGAATCGAATTCACAATTCGAACCACGAACCTCGAACTTCGAACCTCTATAAGATTCCACGTTCTTTCAAACTGATAAACCTATTATCTCCGATAATCACGTGATCAAGTACCTCTATCCCGAGAATCTTCCCTCCGTCTGCCAGGCGACGTGTTACTTCAATATCTTCTTGGCTGGGAGTTGGATCCCCACTGGGGTGATTGTGTAATAAAATTATGGCGTTTGAGTTACGCCGTATAGCTTCTTTAAAACACTCCCGTGGATGGACTAACGATGAATTGAGCGAGCCTATTGAGACTGGGCTGATTCCCAACACATGATTCTTTGTCGAAAGAGAGACAACTCGGAAATGTTCACGATCCAAGAAACGCATTTCTTCCATGACAATGTGCGCCACATCTTGAGGAGAATTGATCACAGGTCTAGACATTGGATCAACTGAAACAGAACGACGTCCTAATTCCAGCGCAGCCTTTAATTCGGCTGATTTTGCTTTGCCTAAGCCATGTATTTGGGATAACTCATGAACGGTCAGCTTCCCTAACCCCGAAAGTCCACCAACACTTACTAAAATACGTTCCGCAAAGCTTAAGACGTTTTCTCCTTTGATGCCGGTGCGGAGTAAAATTGCCAAAATTTCGCGGTTAGATAAGGCTTCGGGACCTAATTGGTAAAGCCGTTCACGTGGTAGAAGGTCCTCTGGTAGATCCTTTAAACGTAGATAATCCATCCTCCACCTCGCGTGAAGCGATATCTGTCTGCTCAATCCCCCACGCCCTAAGATATTCCGAAAGATTTTCCATAGGTAAGCCAATGACATTCGTCAAGGATCCCTCAAAGGACTCGACAAACTTCCCTGCTTCCCCCTGAATTCCGTAGGCACCCGCTTTGTCCATGGGTTCTCCACTGGCGACATAGGCCTTAATCTCAGGTACACCAAGTTGACGAAAACGCACGACCGTTTCTACTACGTCCGAAACGAGACTTCCCGATCCAGAAAGCAACGCCACAGCCGTTAAAACGACATGGGTACGACCACTTAAGCTTTGCAGCATCTCCTCCGCCTCCGCCTGTGTTTCAGGCTTTCCTAATATATGAGCGTCAAGGACCACCATCGTGTCCGCCCCTATAATAACATCCTGAATGTCGCCCCCCAGATCTAACCAGTGGGTTAAACCCGCTTGGGCTTTGCGTACAGCTAACTCTTTGACCCCAATCTCTGGACTCATCCCTTCTGGCAATTCTTCTGAAACAGAAGCTTTGATTGTCGCGAAGGAGTAACCTCCCTCGCGGAGTAACATAGCCCTCCGTGGAGATGAAGAAGCAAGAACGAGCATATTACACCTTCCTAGACATTAAATATCCCCCGAGTGCTCCCAAAATTGTCGCAATGGTAATACTCACGCGAAAGCCAAAGGAAAGCGAGAGGAAAAAGAAATCCAAGTAAGTATGGGAGGGTACATCGATGACAGCTGGGCGCAAAAACGGCGCAAAAATGCCGTATTTTTCTAAGCCAAATCCGACCAAAGTACCAAGAGCAGCGCCGATCAATATGAGCAAAACACTTCTGCCTGCTCCTGAGGGATTTCGCCCCACAGCCATTGTTTTTTCCCCTTTTCCATCCCTTGGGATTTATCTTGAACTCATAGGCTCAAATTATTATTTCTTATATAACTTCGTATAAGTGTAGCATTTTCCCCATTACTACGCAAGTCGACATTGATCCATATTCTTCTAATTAAGGGACTTGTGTGGCACAGCGCTCGGTGCATACGACGCAGAGCAAACTAACCCTTCAAGCTCCTGGCTGTTGGGAGCGGGGTGCCCGCCAAATTCGCCATCCTTGGCTCAGTTGGCGGCGGCTCACGTCCTTGTTCGCCGCCCCGTATTTGGGGTCGGGAGCTTGAACGGAAGTTTGCTTGGCTGCTTTCGTAAAGACGTCGCGCTGTGTCACACTGCGTCCCGGGCTTGGAACGGGGGCCTTGTGTCACACAGCGCTCGGTCATACGACGCAGAGCAAACTAACCCTTCAAGCTCCTGGCTGTTGGGAGCGGGCTTCCCGCCAAATGCGCCATCCTTGGCGCAATGGCGGCAGCTCACATCCTTGTTCGCTGCCCCGTATTTGGGGTCGGGAGCTTGGACGGAAGTTTGCTGGGCTGCTTTCGTAAAGACGTCGCGCTGTGTCACACTGCGTCCCTAGCTTGGGTCGAGGAGCGAGGAACGGGGAACGGGCTTCTGGGTGACGAGACATTTCTGTGCGCCGCCTGATGAAAGTCCTGCTTACGTGAAGACGTCGCGCTCGTGTCACACTTCGTCCCTAGCTTGGGTCGAGGAACGGGGAACGGGGAACGGGCTTCTGGGTGACGGCACATTTCATGTGCGCCGCCTGATGCAAGTCCTGCTTACGTGAAGACGTCGCGCTCGTGTCACACTTCGTTCCTAGCTTGGGTCGCGGAACGAAGAAACAAAAAAGCGCCCTCTAAGTCATAAAACTTAGACAAACGCTATAGCCCTCTATTCTTATTCCTCATCACTTTACCCGGGGGGTCCACGATAGCACCCTCCGCCGCCTTTACGATCGTCGTAGCCAAACTCGGCCTAATGCCTAGAAAGCACTCAGAGCGTCTCTGCGTCAATAAACGCAGACAGCGCCACGGGCCTCTCCAGCGTCGTTCCTAGACCTCGTCGACCCAGCCCGGAGGGTCCGCGCTCACACGCTCCGACGCCTTTACGATCGTCGTAGCCAAACTCGGCCTAATGCCTAGAAAGCACTCAGAGCGTCTCTGCGTCAATAAACGCAGACAGCGCCACAGGCCTCTCCATCGTCGTTCCTAATCCCCGTCGTTCCTAACCCCCGTCGACCCCAGCCCGAGGGTCCGCGCTCACACGTTCCGATGCCTTTGCGGTCGTCGTAGCCAAACTCGGCTTTAAGCCACATACATCAGGCAGGGCGGGAAACAAGGATGTTTCCCGCCGGCAACGGCCAAGGATGGCCGATTTGCCGGGAACCCTGCCCTCTTGAAAGAAAGGATTAAAGCCCTAGTTTGGCACGATGAATGCATGGCTGAGGAGAGTGTGACGCGGACCCGCTTACTCTTCTCGAACAATACTCGCACCCAAGCATGAGAGTTTTTCTGCCACTTTCTCATAACCACGCTCAATATGATGGATCCCTCGAATATCTGTTGTTCCTTCCGCTGTCAATGCGGCTAGAATTAAGGCTGCTCCAGCTCGCAAATCTGTGGCAGTCACTGGTGCTGCATTCAGACGTTGTACCCCATGCACAATGGCACTTCGTCCTTCAATCTTAATATCCGCTCCCATACGTTTGAGTTCATCCACATGCATAAAGCGGTTTTCAAATACGGTCTCTGTAATTAAACCCGTGCCATTTGACCGGGTAAGAAAAGCCATAAATGGAGCCTGTAAATCTGTTGGGAATCCAGGATGAACTTGAGTTTTAATATCTACAGAATTATACACACCATCTCCGGTTATGCGAATTCCGTCGCCTTCTTCAACCATACGAATTCCGGCTTCTTCCATTTTGGCGATTAAGGGCTTCAGATGATCTGCAATCACATTCTGAACTAAGACGTCCCCGCCCGTTGCGGCTGCTATGAGTAAGAAGCTTCCTGCTTCGATACGATCGGGTATTACGGTATGCGTGGCTCCATGAAACTCACGAACTCCTTCAATATGAATAATACTAGTACCTGCCCCGCGCACTTTTCCACCCATTTCGTTCAGAAAGGTTGCAAGATCAACAATTTCTGGTTCTTGAGCTGCGTTTTCAATGAGTGTTGTCCCATGAGCCATTGCAGCAGCCATCATTATATTTTCCGTGGCGCCAACGCTTGGGTAATCCAAATAAATACGGGCGCCCTTCAGTCCATTTGATGAAACATCTAAGAACCCGTGATCCATTTTAACCTCTGCCCCTAATGCTTCTAATCCCTTTAAGTGCAAATTAATTGGGCGTGAACCGATTGCACACCCACCAGGATGAGAAATACGCACATGCCCATTGCGGGCCAAGAGCGGTCCCATAGTGACAATAGATGCTCTCATTTGAGAAACAAGGTCATATGGAGCCTCAATACAATCTATCTCGCCGGCATGGATTTTCAGTGTTGAGCCGTCACGCTCGACTTTAGCACCCAAAGCCGAAATGATCTGATTCATTACATTCACGTCCAGCAAGTCTGGAGCGTCATCTAGTTGAATGGGTTCGGCACAAAGCAGGCTAGCAGCTATTATCGGAAGTACGGCATTTTTCGCCCCACTCACGTATATTGTTCCTTCTAACGGTTTACCACCTGTGATAATAAATTTACTCAATTTTTCTAGGCACCCCCTGTCTTGGCTCTTATTTCTTCTTGACTAGTTACTATTCTCTCAACCAGGTCCATTTTCCTGCTTTTTCGACTAATTTCCATTAATATTGCCTAAAATTCTTTCAGCAATGCAGGAATCGCCAAGACTGTATGTCCTATAGAATCTTTGCCCCGGCTCAGTAGTTGTATATTTATTTTGTCTTGACCGGCTAGGACGTTTGCATCTAAATTGCTCTGATAGGCAGCAATGGATAGCGTGTTGCCTATTAATGCCCATTGAGCAGGTAGCGCATTTGTCTTGCTAAGATAGGCGGAGATATCCAGTGTCTGATTGATACGCTCATCTAAATATATTGACCCACCTTCTTGGGCAAGTTCTTGCGCCATTAAAGTATACCATTCATACAGATCACTTTCCTCGTTTTTGTCGATCAGTTGACGTCCAGATAAGGTTACGGCTACTTTCGCACTTCCTGTTTGAAGCTCATTCTTCGTCCATATCCAATCAGGCGTGGGTAGTTTTGTCCATGCTTCAAGTGGAATAATCCCGTTTTCAAACCACAGTATTACTGTGATATCAGCTTCCTGGGTATCGGTCTGACCAGAATTCAAAAGCAATGGTACCGGAGAACCAGAGACTATAGAAGATCCTTTAGAAGAATTTCCCAGGTTATAAGCATACGAAACCAAACCGACTATCATCATACAGGCAATAAGTAATATTATTGTATTTATCAAAGAGCTTTGTTTTCGCTCAGTCAGTCTCACTAACATGGTAAAAACCTCTTTCCCGATCTAAGGGTTTAACCATAGCTTTACCAAATAGTGAGAATGCTAACATACTTAATCAGTATAATATTTTTTATTCTAAACATTTTTGTTTTGAATTCGTGAGACTCCACTTCTACAAGTAGCTTGACACCCCATACCCCGTAAAGGACCCCTGCGCTTCCAAGCACATTCATAGGGGCTTGATAGATTAGAACTGAGTGAAACAACGTTACGATTCATCATGAGTTACTAGAAAACGAAAAAAGGCCTCTTTTCAGAGAGCCTTTTTTCACCGTATCTATATGCACTTACATAAGTCTATTTTTTATCATCTGCGGCATTGATTCGAGCGGCGGCTCTTCTCAATGCGTACTCAGCACGTCGTACGTCTATTTCATTGGAACGTGCTGCCAAACGCTTCAGCGCCCGTTCTTTGGCATCAAGCGCGCGAGAGACATCGATTGCTTCACTCAGCTCAGCTGTATCCGCAAGAACTGTTGCAGAGTTATCAACAACTTCAACAAACCCTCCGGTAATAGCTACTCGTTTAACAGTGCTATTCTGGGTGTAACGTATGACACCGATATCAAGTCCTGCAATCAAGGGTGAGTGATTCGGCAAAATCCCTAATTCGCCTGCTCCGCCGGGAAGAACAATAAACTCGACCTCTTCTTTCAGGACGTTTCCTTCAGGAGAGACAATTTGTAGAGAGAATGTTCCTGCCATGGCTTATTCCCCCAATGCTTTGGCTTTTTCGATCACTTCTTCTATAGATCCAACCATAAGGAAGGCGGCTTCCGACAGGTGATCGTATTTTCCATCCGCAATTTCGCTAAAGCCCCGAATTGTGTCTTTCAATGGAACATATTTTCCTGGTGCACCCGTAAACGCTTCAGCAACGAAGAACGGCTGTGACAAGAAGCGTTGAATTTTACGAGCTCTGAACACAATCAGTTTCTCATCTTCAGCAAGCTCGTCCATACCAAGAATGGCAATAATATCTTGCAACTCTTTGTATTTCTGGAGAATTTGCTGAACACGTCGAGCTACTGCATAGTGTTCCTCTCCTAACACCAAAGGTGAGAGGATTCGCGATGTGGAATCCAGCGGGTCAACAGCTGGGTAAATGCCGATTTCAGCAATTGAACGGGATAAAACGGTGGTTGCATCCAAATGCGCAAACGCGGTTGCCGGAGCAGGGTCTGTCAAGTCATCCGCAGGCACATAAATTGCTTGAACCGACGTGATAGATCCTTTGCGAGTGGACGTAATTCGCTCTTGTAGTTGACCCATTTCTGTAGCCAAGGTTGGCTGATATCCTACAGCGGATGGCATCCGACCGAGCAAGGCTGAAACCTCAGAGCCTGCTTGGGTGAATCGGAAAATGTTGTCAATGAAGAGTAGCACGTCTTGACCTTGGTCATCGCGGAAGTATTCCGCCATGGTGAGTCCTGTTAAGCCTACGCGAAGACGAGCACCTGGAGGTTCGTTCATTTGACCAAACACCATAGCTGTCTTGTCAATAACACCAGACTCTTTCATTTCGTTCCAAAGGTCATTTCCTTCGCGAGTACGTTCTCCAACGCCCGCAAATACGGAAAGTCCACCATGTTGCTTGGCAATGTTATTGATTAGTTCCATAATAAGTACCGTCTTACCGACTCCGGCACCTCCGAATAGTCCAATTTTTCCACCCTTAGAGTACGGAGCTAGTAAGTCAATAACCTTGATTCCCGTTTCCAAAATCCGAGTGGAAGGCTCTTGATCCTCGAAAGCTGGAGCAGGCCTATGAATCGGATAATGGGTATCGGTAATAACTTCTCCCCCGTTGTCAATAGGCAGACCTAAAACGTTAACCATTCGTCCAAGTGTTGCAGTTCCCACTGGCACTGTAATCGGTGCACCAGTGTCGACTGCGTCAATGCCACGTTGCAACCCATCCGTAGAGGACATTGCAACAGTACGCACCGTGTTATTTCCGAGATGTTGAGCTACCTCTAAGGTTATGTTAAGGTTCTGTTCAGGAACCTTAATCTCAACGGCATTATAGATCGCTGGCAGTTGGTCGGGCTTAAACTCAACGTCAACTACCGCTCCCAAAACTTGCAAAACCTTGCCGATATTCACAGGCGCGAAACCTCCTTTTTGGGTATTTCCGGCAGCTTATTCTAAGGAAGCTGCTCCCGAGACGATTTCGGATATTTCTGTCGTGATCGCTGCTTGTCGGGCTCTGTTCATGGCCAGCGACAACTTGTCTATCATATCCTTGGCATTATCCGTAGCCGAACTCATCGCTGTCATCCGCGCACCTTGCTCACTCGCTTTTCCTTCAAGTATCGCCCGAAAGATCTGAGTTTCAATGTACTGCGGCAACAGATTGTTGAGGATTTCTTCAGCAGACGGCTCAAAAATATACTGTTTACCTTGTTTGCCTGCAGGTTGTTCAATCGGAAGCAATTTGAGTTGAGCAGGTCTTTGGGTCATCGCTGTAACGAATTCAGTATATAAAATATACACCTCATCCGCTTCGCCCTGCTCATAAAGGCGAACTACTTCCTGGGCAACCTCTTTGGCTTGATTATAACTTGGTTCGTCTCCGAATCCTGTAAACTCAGCCAAAAACTCAATCTTACCGCGCCGGAAGAAATCTCGACCTTTGCGGCCCACAGTCACCAACTTAACCTCTTGCTGTGTTTCTGCAATCATTCCACTTGTCTTACGAATGAGGTTCGCATTGTACCCTCCGCAAAGACCGCGGTCTGACGTTATCAACACATAAACTACCTTTTGCACAGGCCGTTTTATCAAGAGCGGATGAATTACATCCACGGGAGCCTGGGCAAGGCGTTCTAAAACCCCTTGCAATTGGTGGGCATAGGGGCGGGCTGCGTTAAGTTTTAGTTGGGCTTTTCTGAGTTTGGCCGCGGAAACCATTTTCATCGCCTTAGTGATTTGCTGCATATTGCGAACGCTGCGAATCCGACGACGAATATCTTGTGCTCCTGCCACCTCATTCACCTACTCCTTTTTATTCTAGGCCAAAAATCCCTGCTTGAAATCATTGATCGCTTTTTCAAGCTCGGCGGTCATTTCTTTGGAGAGCGCCTTCTCTGTGCGAATCTTTTCTAACAAGTCGGCCTTCTCGGAGCGCATGAAACGCAGGTACTCTACTTCAAACTTCCCGATCTTGTCCACATCAATTTCGTCAATAAATCCTTTAACTGCCGCAAAGATAACTACAACTTCTTCCTCTACCGGTGAAGGTGCATACTGGCCTTGTTTGAGGATTTCCAGCGTCCGTTGGCCACGCGCGAGGCGATTCTGAGTGACTTTATCCAAGTCAGATCCAAATTGCGAAAATGCTGCCAATTCACGGTACGAAGCGAGATCCAAACGTAGTTGGCCTGCAACTTGTTTCATCGCTTTAATTTGCGCGGAACCTCCGACACGAGAGACGGAGATACCAACGTTAATAGCAGGTCGGAAACCAGAGTTAAAAAGGTCAGCTTCAAGGAATATTTGACCATCTGTGATGGAAATCACATTTGTTGGGATATAAGCGGACATGTCCCCTGCTTGAGTCTCGATAATAGGGAGGGCCGTCATTGACCCACCGCCGAGTGCATCAGACAGCTTCGCTGCGCGCTCCAATAAGCGAGAGTGAAGATAGAAAACGTCTCCTGGATAGGCTTCACGTCCTGGTGGGCGTTTTAGCAATAGGGAGAGTTCGCGGTAAGCAACCGCTTGTTTGGAAAGGTCATCGTAAACAATTAGAACATGCTTGCCATTGTACATGAATTCTTCGCCCATAGCACATCCAGCATAAGGAGCAATAAAGAGCATCGGTGCAGGTTCAGATGCAGTAGCAGCTACTACAATGGTGAAAGCCATTGCGTCGCGTTCCTCTAATGTCTTAACAACACTAGCAACAGTAGACGCTTTTTGACCGATAGCAACATAAATACAGATGATGTCTTGGCCTTTTTGGTTGATAATCGTATCGATCGCCACTGCGGTTTTACCTGTCTGACGGTCACCAATGATCAATTCGCGCTGACCACGACCAATTGGTACCATGGCATCAATGGATTTCAGACCAGTTTGCAACGGTTCGTGTACTGATTTTCGACCAACAACGCCAGAGGCTTGAGATTCGATCGGACGAAACTTAGTTGTTGCAATTTCCCCTTTGCCATCGATCGGTTGTCCAAGTGCATTAACAACTCGGCCAATCATAGCCTCTCCAACAGGAACTTCCACAATTCGGCCTGTCCTCTTGACTTGGTCGCCCTCTTTAATTCCGATAAAGGACCCTAAAATTACGCACCCGATATTATCTTCTTCAAGGTTCATGGCCATTCCAAAAACGTCATTAGGAAACTCTAAGAGTTCTCCAGCCATGGCTTTTTCTAAACCGTAAACACGGGCAATTCCGTCCCCAACCTGGATAACGGTTCCCACATCAACGATATCGACAGATGTCTCATAGTTCTCGATTTGTTGTTTGATAATAGAACTTATTTCTTCTGGACGCAAGTTCATCCTGTTATTTCACCCCTACTTCCTGAGGTTTCTCTGAGTTTCTACGTAACTCCACACGCATTCGTTTCAAAGCATGGGCGATGGTTCCATCCATCACGCGATCTCCGACCTGCACTAGAACCCCCCCGATGAGTTCAGGACGAACATCGCTAATTATGCGAACGTCTTTCCCTGTCATCTTCTTAATGGAATTCTTGAGATCGTCAAGCTGAGCGGTACTCAGTTCTATGGCACTAGCCACTTTCGCCTCTACGACTTGGCGCGCTTCGTCCGCCAGTCGACTAAACTCACGTTGAATGAGTGGCAAGAGATTTTCTCTCTTCCTGTCAATCAACAAGTAAAAGAAACGACGTGTTACTTCGCCAAAATCTTCTCCCAGTAACTTTTCCATAATGGATTTTTTGATGCTGAGTGAAATATGCGGATGAAGCATGACACTTTTAACTTCTGCATTGTCTTCCACTAGCTTTGTCAGTTCACGCAAATCGCTATCAATTGAATCCAGGGACGTCTCTGTGGCGATTTCAAACAAGGCCTGGGAGTACCTTCGAGCAAGTGATCCATTTATCATTGCATTTCCCCTACTTCTTGAATGAATTGTTCAATGAGCTCTCCTTGGCCCTTCATGTCAAGCTTCTGTCGTATAATTTTTTCAGCCACTAAGACTGACAGATCGGCAACTTGTGCTTTAACCTCAGCAATCGCCTGATCACGTTCACGTTGAATATCAGCGAGGGCAGATTTCTTAATCTTTTCTGCTTCCACATGAGAAGCAGCTAGGATTTCATTCGCACGAATTTCGCTAACTTTTGTAGCTTTAGCGATTACTTCTTGGGCTTCCTGGCGAGCCTTACGCATTTCTTCTTGGTATTCGCGTTTTATTTTCTCAGCCTGTTGACGTTCATTTTCTGCTTGAGCAAGCATGGATTCAATGTTAGTCCGCCGTTCTTCCATCATTTTCATCAGCGGGCCCCAAGCTTTTGCGCTGAGCAACCAAACTAGCAACAGGAAAGATATGATCGTAGCCGGTAACGTGAAGTCAAATAGAATAGGATTCCCCAATGGTCTACCCCCCTCTCGAGTCTAATTGACGCTGGGATGATTTTTTTCAAGGGGGAACTCTCGTTCCCCCTTGAATTAAGTTGGGCCGTATTCCTAAGCCCAGCACACGAACTTACTTTGTGAACATAAGCAGCAGGGCAAGAACCCAGCTAAGGAGTGGCAACGCCTCGATCAAACCGACACCAATAAACATTGTAGCTTGCAAAGTCGCTTTAGCTTCTGGTTGGCGAGCAATGCCCTCCACCGTTTTACTAATTACATTACCATTACCAATTGATGCTCCAAGGGCTGCTAATCCAGCAGCAATCCCTGCACCAAGTGCAGCAGCAGCAGATACGTCCATGGGATTTCCTCCTTTCTTGTTTCCAAATAATCTTTAAGTATTATTCCCTCAGTGAATGTCATGCACCACTGAAAACCGACAGAGAAAACTCCTTAATGAGATTCGGAGACTGTAACAGCTTGAGATACATACGCTGTAGTCAGTACCACAAACACATAAGATTGAATTGCTCCAATGAAAATACTAAAGGCTAGCCAAACCGTCATCGGGAAAATCCCTGGCAGAACCCAGATTCCCGGAAGCATAAGTATAACCTTAAGTAAAATTTCACCGGCAAAGATATTACCGAAAAGACGGAAGGCGAGTGTCATCGGTTTCGAAATCAAGTCAATAACATGAATGATAGCGAACACCGGAAAAGGTTCTATAAAGTGATGGAAATAATGGAGTCCTTTGGTCTTAATACCCAAGAAAACAACTAAGATAATAGTTAACAAGGCTAGAGCTGCAGTAGTGTTGATATCTGCCGTAGGCGACATCATCAATGGTCCCTCGAAAATCTTGTCCAAATGAGCAAATGTAACGTGGAAATGTTCTAATAGATTAAACGTGAAATTTGGAATGAGGCCAATCATATTTGAAAAGAAAACAAACATGATTAACGTGATTAGATAACCTAGAAGCGGACGCCCCTGTTCATAGCTCATATTATCAGATATGAGATTACGCACAAAGTCAACAATCCATTCTAAAATGTTTTGCATTTTACCAGGTTTACCACTGGTTAAATGGCGAACTCCTAGCATACAGAACACGAGAATAGCCGCCATCGCAATCCAAGTCATGACCAACGTTTTGCCATGAAACGTCATATTTCCCAATTGCCATAAAACTAACTCTTCATGCACTTCTTTTATCACCCCTTTCTCCATGAATTTTACTTATTGCCACAATAATAAAGGATATTACTACCCCTGTAACAATCCCTAACGCTAAACTAAAAAGCCAACTCGTCTGAAAGCGAGCAACTGCAGCGATAACGAGAGTAACCATGCCTAACCGAGCCACAAGGCCGCGGCGCATCCGTTTGAGCGCTGAACGAATCTCAAGTTCAGAGCTGCGGTGTGATTCACGATAAATCCATATTGTATAGCCAAACCCGACCCAGTAGCCAGCTAAGCTGCCGAGATAGGATTGTTGACCTGTTATGGCTATTCCAAGTAATATACAAGCAGTTCCAATCCAAAAGGCTATTATGCTACTTTTTATCATCCGTTGCCCCAAACTCTTTTAATGTGACCACTAGGTAAGTCGCCCCCAGTGCTAGACCAACTAACATTAACGCTAGCGTTAACCACGGTTGAGTATTCCAGCGTGAATCCAAGTAACGTCCCAAGAAGAACCCCCCACCGACTAACCCCGCCAGTGTTGTTGCAATATTTGACCCTACGTTGACACCTTTTTGCCAAGACGATTTTTGGTTCCCCGCCATCTTTATTGCACCTTTTCTATGTAATCATTATCCATTCATGTTGGGGAGCAACTATATCCTGCCCATATTCAATGGATTTGTAACTACCACTGTGTATTATGTAACTCACTTAGCTTGCTCAACTTACTTCAACTTTCTTACAATTCATATAATATTTATATATTACCACACTTTGACCTTACTTTGTGCTTTTTTATACATTGTTTTTTTCTATCGCTAGACTTGTTTTCCAGAAATAATCTCCGCGATTCGGCCTGCTGCACGCCCATCGCCATAGGGATTACTGGCCAAAGACATCTTTTTATAGGCGTTTTGATTACTAAGAAGGCGCTTCATTTCCATAAATACGCTGTTGTACTCGGTCCCTACGAGGGAAACTGTCCCCGCTTCCACCGCTTCTGGGCGCTCCGTGGTATCTCGTACCACTAATACTGGTATACCCAGTGAAGGGGCTTCCTCTTGAATTCCTCCCGAGTCTGTCAAGATTAAATGCGACCTCGCCATTAGATTTACGAATGGTTCATAGTCTAAAGGTTCAACGAGATTGACCCTCGGATGCGATCCTAGCACTTCCGTGACCACTTTCCGGACTTTTGGGTTTTTATGTACTGGAAATATAACATACGTATCGGGAAACATCTCGAGTGTACTACGCAAAGCCTGATAAATTTGACGCATCGGTTCACCGAGGTTTTCCCTACGATGGGTCGTTACCAAAATCATGCGCATCTCTTTACCCTGTTCGAGGATTCGTTGGATGTGAGGGTCAAGAAAGCTATACTCTGGCTTCATCGTGGATAATAATGCATCAATAACCGTATTGCCTGTCACAAATATCTTTTCTGGTTCAACACCTTCAAGTAAAAGATTCCTTTTCGCAGTTTCTGTGGGCGCGAAATGGAAATCGGTAAGAACGCTCGCCAGTTTACGATTCATTTCTTCTGGGAAGGGTGAATACTTGTTACCGGTTCGAAGCCCAGCTTCTACATGTCCAACTGGGATTTGCGAATAAAATGCCGCCAGCGCAGCTACAAACGTGGTTGTTGTGTCTCCATGAACCAGTACAAGGTCCGGGAGTTCAAGTTGAAACACCTCTCGGAGCCCGCAAAGTACCCGTGTGGTGATATCCGTAAGCGTTTGACCCTGCTTCATAAGGTTTAGATCAAAATCAGGGACAATTTTGAACAACTCCAAAACCTGATCCAACATCTCCCGGTGTTGCGCTGTCACGGTAACCTGACAGAGGATTTCAGCTTTCTGTTGAAGTGCCCGGATCACCGGAGCCATTTTTATGGCTTCTGGGCGTGTACCAAACACGACCATCACTTTTTTTGGATTTTGCAAGTTATTACTCCCTTCCACATCGAAGCGCGAGGCGCGATGTTCGAGACTTGAAGGTTATGTATCGCACTTCGCGCCTTGCGCCTCGTGCATCGCCAATTGTACTAACTCTAAACCTGCTTCTCTAGCCATGTCCACAGCAAGCTGATCTGGATAAGGATGGGTATACACCACACGCGGTATCCCCGCATTAATCAATAACTTTGTACAGAGCACGCATGGCTGATGAGTCACATAAAGATCTGCTCCAATAATCGCGACCCCATGTTTAGCAGCTTGTACCAGAGCGTTTTGCTCAGCATGCACAGCACGGCAGATCTCATGACGTTCTCCTGAAGGAACGCTTAAGCTCTGCCGCAAACAACCAACTTCATCACAATGTAGGAGTCCTGAGGGACTCCCATTATATCCTGTACTTAAAATTTGTTTTTCTTTAACCATTACAGCGCCAACCTGGCGGCGTAGACACGTTGAGCGCCCCGCCACCACAAAAGCTAATTGCATAAAATAACTATCCCAACTTGGACGTTTTTCTTGTGCCATCATTTCGTTCCAAACAATCGATCTCCTGCGTCACCGAGCCCCGGTATGATGTATCCGTGGTCGTTTAGGCACTCATCCACTGCTGCGACAAAAATATCCACATCAGAGTGTGCCGTTTGCACTGCTAGTATTCCTTCTGGAGCAGCAATTAGGCACATTAATTTAATGTTTTTGGCACCACGATCTTTTAAGAACATAATTGCTGCCGACGCTGAGCCTCCTGTTGCTAACATAGGATCTATGACGATAAGGTCACGTTCCGCAATGTCGCTCGGTAACTTGCAGTAGTATTCCACAGGAAGAAGGGTCTTTGGATCCCGATAAAGGCCAACATGCCCAACTTTGGCTGCTGGAATCAGTCTAAGCATACCATCGACCATACCTAACCCAGCTCTCAGGATTGGGACCAAGCCGACTTTCCGACCGGCAAGCACTTTGGATTTTGCAGTTGCAACCGGTGTTTTAACTTCAATTTCCTGGAGGGGAAAATCACGGGTTACTTCATAAGCCATCAACATTGCGACTTCCTCTACTAGTTCCCTAAATTCCTTTGAGCCTGTTTTCTCGTCACGAATAAGGGACAACTTGTGTTGAATTAGAGGATGATCAAGAACTTGAAGTTTTGACATTGTTCTGGTCTCAACTCCTAATCTAAATTTGAATATAAGGGAAACTCAGCGCAAAGCGAGCTGACAATTTCCCGCGCTTTTGACAGTTTATCAGGTTCATGGTGTGAGGTCAAGGCGTAGTCCATTGCCTCTGCGATTCTCTTCATCGCTTCTGGATTCATACCACGCGATGTAACGGCCGGCGTGCCGATGCGAATTCCGCTTGTGATAAAAGGACTTGCTGTATCAAACGGAATTGTATTTTTGTTGACCGTTATGCCTACTTCATGCAAGATGTTTTCCGCTTCCTTACCGGTTAATTCCTTGGTCCGCACATCTACAAGCATAAGATGATTGTCGGTTCCTCCTGAGACAAGCCGGAATCCTCGATCCGTCAGTGCTTGAGCCAAGGCTTTAGCATTTTCCACGATGTTGGTTTGGTACGTTTTAAATTCTGGCTGAAGAGCTTCACCAAAAGCTACCGCTTTAGCTGCAATGACATGCATCAGAGGTCCGCCCTGAATACCAGGGAAAATGGCCTTATCGATTGCTTGAGCATGCTCAGCTTTACAGAGAATCAACCCTCCACGAGGACCTCTTAACGTTTTATGCGTAGTGGAGGTCACAAAGTGCGCGTGCGGAACAGGCGATGGGTGTAATCCTGCAGCCACGAGACCAGCGAAGTGCGCCATATCCACCATAAAGAAAGCACCTACTTCATCTGCTATCTCACGCATTTTGACAAAGTCAATGACCCGTGGATAGGCACTTGCCCCAGCAACAATCATCTTGGGATGATGTTCTTGAGCTAACTGTCGAACTTGATCATAGTCAATAAGCTCCGTCTTAGAATCAACTCCGTATGGAACAAAGTTAAAATATACCCCTGAAATATTCACATGGCTACCATGTGTCAAGTGTCCTCCATGGGATAGATTCATTCCTAGCACGGTGTCTCCGGGTTTTAAAAATGCAAAATAGACTGCCATATTGGCTTGGGACCCGGAATGTGGCTGTACATTAGCATGCTCAGCGCCAAAGATTTTCTTAATGCGTTCCCGCGCCAAATTTTCCACTACATCCACAAATTCGCACCCGCCATAATATCGTTTTCCTGGATACCCTTCCGCGTATTTGTTCGTTAAAACAGATCCCTGTGTTGCCATTACTGCCCGGCTAACGAAGTTTTCTGAGGCAATCAACTCGATTGTATTTCTCTGACGGTTCTCTTCTTGCTCGATGGCTTGCGCGACTTCTGGGTCTTGGGATTTCACCCATTGATTAATATAGTCCAATTTGTTTCACTCCTAATAATTTTCTTGGCACGATCACGACATCCTTTGAGACCGAGGGGTTATTTGCATCGTTCACGCAAATACGAATTTCGTAGAAGATTGCTAGGTGTACACGGCCCGCGGTCCTCCAATGAGGCGTGGACGAGTGTGGGCTAAGGTTAGGTGTGCTTCTCCGAGCTCCTTCACATGGATGCGGATAGGTATTGCTACTGGGCGAAGGTGCATGCCAATAAAGGTGTCACCAATGTCAATGCCAGCATGCCCTTGTATCCGCTCTACCATAACTGGAGAAGAAAATTTCTTCCAGGCTTGTACTGTCATTGCACCTCCGGCATGCAACCCCGGAAGAACCGATACCACTTCAAGTCCTAATCCATGATGCTCCACACATGCGTCTTCCACAACTAAGGCCCGATTAATATGTTCACAACCCTGCACCGCCAGAAAGATCCCTTGTTGTTGAACCCGTTCCAACAACGGAGGGAGCAACAACTCGGCAACTTCCAAACTACTTCCCTGACCGATCTGTTGACCGATAACTTCACTAGTGCTACACCCTAAAACGAGGATCTGCCCACTTTTCAAATTTGCTTTAAGGAAAAAGGCAGTGAGTATATCATCCCAAACCTTAGCCATCACTTGCAATTTATCCGCAACGTTTTTATCCATAAGAAAGGTATTCCTCCTCTCAGTGATTGATTGAACATTAAAAGTTTCAATGTTCAACATTAGTTATGGAGTTCACTAAACTTTCTCGCCACGTTCGATGTCAGAAATTAACTTTAAACGGAGGGCGTGTCTTCCCCCTGAAAACTCCGTTTTCAAAAAGATATCCACTATGTCAAGTGCAAGTCCGACGCCAATCACCCGAGCACCTAGTGCTAAAACGTTGGCATTATTATGTTCTCTGGACATCCGGGCAGAAAACGTCTCTGAACAGACTGCCGCACGGATTCCTGTAATTTTATTTGCAGCCATGGAAATTCCCTGTCCAGTTCCACAGATCACAATTCCCAAGTCGGCCTGTCCCTTGATTATCGCACTTCCTACAGAAAAACCATACTTGGGATAATCCACTGAATCGTTCGAGTGGGTCCCCAAATCTTGGACTTCTAAGCCCTGTGCTTCTAAATGCTTAAGAATGGCTTCCTTGAGTTCATAGCCACCGTGATCAGATCCCAACGCAACTCTCATGTTCATTCCTCCATCTAATCTATAAACTTTTATTCTACATATAGATACACAATTCCTGCCAAAACACAAAATAAAGCGACGTTTTACGCCGCTAGTGTAGACAACTTTTGTCTATCTTATACTCATTCCTTAGGTATAAGATTACTGTCATCAGCACAGATAACTCTTTATTGCGCTTAACAAAGCTCTAATCTCTTGTGCTGTCTGACGATAAATATTAAGAGAGCTCCCCCAGGGATCGAGGACATCTCTTTGTTGGTCTCCCCAATCACCTAAATACCGGGTTTTCTCAGCATATTTTGGAAATAGACGCTTCAAGGCTTCCTCTTGAGCTTTGGTCATCGGGATGATCCAATCCGCATCTGCCATTAACTCGGCGCTAATCCTTCTACTAAAGTGTCTTGATAGATCAATATTTTGCTCTTTAAGAACTTCAAGCGCATGGGCATTGGCACTTTCTCCACCATACGCTGCCATCCCCGCAGACCCAACTTGAACTGATTCGCCAAACATTTTCCTGGCCAATCCCTCAGCCATTGGACTTCTACATGTATTTCCTGTGCAAATAAACAGAAGTTTTAAACCCATAATTCTAGCCTCTATTCCTTAAAAGAGCAATTTGACACCGATCAGCAGTAGTGCCAAGCCTCCGAGCAGTTCAGCCTTATCTCCTAACCGAGTTCCCATTACACGACCTAATACTAAACCAATTCCAGTCATTAGCCCCGCAATCACCCCTATGATCACGACCGTTATGAGAAGATCAGTCCTGATCGTACCCAGTGAAAACCCTACGCTTAAAGCATCTAAACTCACACTGGCCGCTAACACGTAGATACCGAAGCCACTGAGGGAAGTATTTGTCGATAAGTTTCTCTGAAAAAGAGCCTTTCTCGCTTCCCCAAAAGGGTACCGCTCAATGGTTGGTCGATAAACCTTGTAAAGCATTCTCCCTCCCAAGCCAATAAGAACTAAGGCTCCTATCCCACTGGCATAACGACCAAGAATTGATCCTGATGCTTGCCCCATGATCATCCCGCTAAGCGGCATGACCACGTGAAATACGGCCACAACCAACGACAATCGCAGAACCATGCTTTTCCTGATACCAGCCAAACCGATCGCCAAAGATAATGAAAAAGCATCTGCTCCCAGAGCGATTGCAACTGCCACAACCCATGCTAAATTCAATACGCTTCCCTCCGTTCCCACTAAGGCACATTCAAAAAGATAACCTGTCAGAAACAGGATGTGTCAGATCGTGGTATCCTATCAGATCTCTGGCATCTGCTATCTGACCTCTGTAAGTATATGCGTAGGAAAGGTTATTAGTCGGATTGAACAACACTATTACTCAATGCACTGGTCCTTAGATGTGTAGAATACCCTTACCAGCAGCTTTCTCTAAACGGTTCATAATAGCCGTCCCTAGGCCTCCTTCTTCGACTCCTTCAGTAAGTATTAAATCTATACCTCGTTCATCACACAATCGTAATCCCTCAAATAAGTTACTTGCCACTTCTTGTGGTCGATTCTTAGATCCCAGAACAAACAAAAGTTCTGGAAGCTGGTTATGTAAAAATGGTGCGCTCTCCATTGAGCAAAGAACCCCGACCTTTTTCAGCCGTGCATGTCCTTTCTGAATTTCATGGCCCATGCGCTGGATAATACGCTCTGACGAGCCAATCATCAGAATCATTTCTCCTTGAGGAGCGTAGTGCCTATATTTCATCCCGGGTGCTTTGGGGGCCTGTGTCTCTGATGGAGTATCCACCCTCACCTCGCCAAGTACTGCCTCCAACTGCTCCCTAGAAATTCCGCCTGGACGAAGGATGGTGGGAATCCCCCCGCTCACATCGAGTACGGTTGATTCCAATCCCACTGGACAAGCTCCTCCATCTAAGATCAGCGGTATCTTGCCTTTCAGATCACGCCATACATGGCTACCACTTGTCGGACTAGGTTTCCCGGAGAGGTTAGCACTCGGGGCGGCAATCGGCAACCCTGTTTCCTCAATAAGGCGCAGGGCAACCGGGTGACTTGGCATACGAATCGCTACGTTGGCCAGTCCAGCAGTGACAACCTCTGGAACCTTGGACGTTTTAGGCATAACCAGAGTCAACGGGCCTGGCCAGAAATGTTGGATACATAGTTCTGCTTCTGGCGTCCAGTTGGCTACAAGGATATCTGCCATAGCGCGATTGCAAACATGCACAATTAGAGGGTTATCCTGAGGTCGCCCTTTTGCTTCAAAAATCTTAGCACACGCTGAAGCATCTAAGGCGTTAGCCCCTAAGCCATAGACCGTTTCCGTGGGAAAGGCTACCAATTCTCCTGCCTTCAGCAACTCTGCTCCCTCTTTTAACAGTTCAGCTTCTGGATGTACTCCATTAATATAACTTCGTTTTGTCTGCATCTTGCTCACCCCACTATGATAACTCGGTCCCGCCCCGCTAAGTCTGGGAAAACCTGTGTCTCGAAACCCTTCATCTGGAAAAGTTCACAAACCGCGTCAGCCTGATTCCACCCTATTTCCATAAGGAGTTTCCCCTGAGGGTTTAATAACGACCGGGTCTCTTGTGACAGTCTACGGTAAAAGTCCAAACCGTCTTGTCCACCTAAAAATGCCATAGGTGGTTCCTTGAATATTTCCAGTGCGCACTGACAATATTCATCTGCTGTAACATAGGGCGGATTTGTGATGATATAGTCCCAGTGTTCACCCTGGATAGGCTTCACAAAATCCCCTTGGCGCCACTGAACTGAGACACCTAGACGCACAGCATTCTCTCGTGCAACATCTAAGGCATCTTGCGAAAGATCAGTTCCGACCACTTGCGCTTTAGGATAGTAATGCGCCATCGAAATTGCGAGAGCCCCACTTCCGGTACATAGATCTACGACCTTAATCAAGCTCTCCTGCCCTTTTCCCTCTTCCACCCTTACAAGTTCAAGCCACTTCTCGATTAAAAGCTCGCTGTCCGCACGGGGGATAAGCACCCGCTCGTCAACGCAGAAAGAAAGTCCCATGAACTCCTGACATTTCAAAATATATTGAAGTGGCTCGTGATCGGCTCGTCGAAGAATACTACCCCGATAGTTCGCCTCCTCTTGCTCAGATAAATTGAGGTCACAGTCAAGATATAGGCGGTCACGAGATACATGCAAAACTCGAGCTAATAATAAATCTGCATCAAAACGGGCGTTGTCAATCCCTTTTTCCAAGAGCCTCGCTTCACCCCAATGCATCCCTTCTAGAACCTTCACTTTATTCTATCTCCGCCTTCAGCCGCTCAGCTTGATCGGACGAATTCAGAGCCTCAATCATTTCTTCCAAGTCTCCTGCAAGGACCGACTCCAGGCGATGCAACGTTAAACCGATGCGATGGTCCGTAACCCGCCCTTGTGGGAAGTTAAAGGTTCTAATCCGTTCACTCCGGTCTCCTGTGCCCACCTGGCTTCGGCGCTGAGACGCTTGCTCTCCGCTCGCCTCTTCTTGAGCCTTCTCTAGAATACGTGCGCGTAAGACGCGCAAAGCTTTTTCTTTGTTCTTGAGTTGCGATTTTTCATCCTGACACATCGCGATAATTCCTGTGGGTAAATGCGTAACTCGAACCGCCGACTGCGTGGTATTCACGCACTGTCCACCTGGTCCGCTAGAACAATAGACATCGATACGCAAGTCATTGGGATTAATCGAAACTTCCACCTCTTCGGCTTCGGGAAGGACCGCCACCGTCGCCGTTGACGTATGAATCCTTCCTGCAGACTCAGTTGCTGGAATCCTCTGAACCCGGTGCACACCACTTTCAAACTTTAGTTTGCTGTAGGCCCCATACCCTTCAACTAGAAAGATGATTTCCTTATAGCCACCCTGATCTGCGTAGCTCACACTAAGGAGTTCCGGTTTCCAACCTCGCCCTTCCGCATAACGGGTATACATCTTATAAAGGTCTCCGGCAAATAAGGCTGCCTCATCACCGCCTGCTCCAGCCCTAATTTCCATAATAACATTTTTCTCGTCCAATGGATCCTTAGGCAAGAGAAAGACCTGGATTTTTGCTTCTAGTTCCCGAGAAACGATCCTCAACTTATCTCGCTCCTGCTCTGCCATTTCCTGCATATCGGAGTCAAGTTTTTCCATGAGCAGGTTTTCTGTTTCCTCAAGTTCACGCAGGACTTCCTGATATTCCCTAAATGCCATAACAAGATTAGTCATGGCGGCTTGGGCTTTAGCATATTTTTGCCACTCACTCTGATTGGAAATTATTTCAGGATCACTTAGAAGCTCTGTGAATTCATCATATTTCCGTTCGATCTCATAAAGTTTCTCTAACATCTTTCACACCCCAAAAATTTATGTAAGTTCTTGACCCGTTTCCAAAACACCTTTTAAGGCAGCTAAGGCGACCTCAAGTTGGGCATCGTCGGGTTCTCGTGTGGTAAATTTTTGTAATAGCAACCCGGGTACAATTAGCCAGCGAAGCCAAGGCGACTCCAAATTTCGCGAAGAGAATTTAAGAATTTCATAAGCAATCCCGGCCACGAAAGGCATCAGTATCATTCGGGAAAGCAACCGCCACCACAAAGGCTCTAGACCCACAAAAGCAAACACAAAGATACTTACAACCACCACAATCAGGAGAAAACTGGTCCCGCAGCGCGGGTGCAACCTGGGGAATAAGCGTGCATTCTCTACCGTTAATTCTTTCCCTGATTCGTAGTTAAAAATTACTTTATGCTCTGCACCATGATACTGAAAAACACGTTGAATGTCTTTGAGCCGGGAAATGATCACAATGTACAGAAAAAAGACAACCAGTCTTATTGCCCCTTCCAATAAATTCTGCCATACAACCCCATTTACCCGTCCTTGAAGCAAGTGAGCTACCCCCGTCGGCAATCCTACAAATAGCAAAAGACCTAGACCAAAAGCAAGCCCAATGGTCAGAGCCATTTCCCAAAACCCAAGTTCTTCTCCGCCCTCTTCCTCACCAATTGAACGATTGGCCGAAAAAGTTAGGGCGCGCGTTCCAACAATTAACGAATCCACAAGCGCTACAAATCCTCGTACTAACGGGACCTTAAAAATAGACCTTTTTGCCCATGTATTGAGCAGGACGTGCGAGACCTCGATTTCACCATTTGGCAACCTCACCGCAATAGCACTCTCACGTGGTCCACGCATCATAACCCCTTCAATGACCGCTTGCCCGCCATATTGGACTGGTTTACCCATCCTATGCCCTCCTCTATTATATCGAGGTTCGATGCGAGAGGTTCGAGACTCGATGCGCTAAATATCGAGGCTCGATGCTCGATGCGCGAGGCGCGATGTACGAAGGTTAGATCTGAGCTCGCACATCGCGTCTCGTGCCTCGCTCTTCCCTAAGAACATTTACGCAAAAAGCAGAGCTTGCGCTCTGCTTCTCCACCAGCAACGACCGCAGGCCGTTGTTTACATCCCATATTTCTTTTTAAACCGATCAACCCGTCCGCCGACATCGACAAACCGCTGTACCCCGGTATAGAAGGGATGGCATTTCGAACAAATTTCCACTTTGATGTCTTTACGTGTGCTTCCAGTTGGAATGATTTCTCCGCAAGCACATGTCACCGTGGTTTGTTCGTATTTCGGGTGAATTTTTTCTTTCATGTCTTCACCTTCTTTCCCATTTTGATAAAGGTGCAATATTTCGCACCTGATAATGACACAATTCCAGTCAACTATACTAGTTTAGCACAAGTAACGTTAACTGGTCAAGATACTATTTTCTAACATGTCTCAAATTTTAAGCCTCATAGCCTAAGAATTTGGGTTTTTATTATAAAGAGCTCCGAATCCACTGTTTTTCCATTAAGTTAAAAGGGTGTTATTAACTATTCTATCCAAACTTTTGGGTAATTTATACCAGGGAAAGGTCTCAACAACCCTTCATAGCATAATCTGGCTTCTTGTCGAAGCGGTGACGTGCTTCGATAAAGCGAACCGTCCCTGTTTTTCCTCGCATGACAACGGTGTGCGTTAAAGCCCCTTTCGAGGTATAGGTTACAGCACGCAACAAGGGTCCTTCCGTAATTCCAGTCGCTGCAAAAAAGACGTCATCTGTACTTACCAGATCATCCATCGTTAATAACTTTTGAACATCCTCTATCCCTAAGGCTTTAGCCCGAGCGACATCTTCTTCATTCTCCGGCCAAAGGCGGCCTTGCATTTCTCCCCCCATGCAACGAAGGGCTGCAGCGGCTAGGACACCTTCAGGTGCTCCACCAACTCCCATCATCATATCAACTCCCGAATCTTCAATTGCACAGGCCACTGCCGGAGATACATCACCATCAGAAATGAGACGAACCCGAGCTCCACATGCACGTACCTCTTGAATCAGTTTGTGGTGCCGTGGGCGGTCCATAATGACGACCGTTATATCTTTAGTATCTTTTCCCAACGCTTTAGCCACATTCGTGACGTTTTCGAGTACAGTTGCATCCAAACTTATCTTCCCAACAGCTGCAGGACCCACCGCAATCTTATCCATATACATATCTGGAGCATGAAGTAAGCAGCCCCTCTTGGCAATCGCTACTACGGCAATCGCTCCTGGCAATCCTTTCGCACATGCGGTAGTTCCCTCTAGAGGGTCAACGGCTACATCTAATTTCGGACTTTCGCCATTTCCGACGCGTTCCCCAATGTACAGCATAGGAGCCTCGTCCATTTCCCCTTCTCCGATCACCACTGTACCATCCATGTGAATTGTGTTAAAAACCGCTCTCATTGCTTCAACCGCAGCATTATCAGCGGCTATTTTATCTCCTAGCCCTACCCAGCGCGCAGAGGCTAGAGCAGCAGCCTCTGTCACTCTGGCAAATTCCATTGTAAGTTCTCTTTCCAATTAATATTCCTCCTTGTAAGTATTATTTAGCTTTATTTAAGTACTGCATCCACCTTTCAGCGGGAAAATACCTCAACCTGTGCACGCACCACTCATCATAACATTAATTTAATCATAATAACTTTATTGTGACATACTTTTAAAGCATTTTCAACCAAACTCTAGATTCAATGGGTGTTCTACGCTTCTCTCATTTTTAAAGAATTAAAATTATGATCAGAAGCAAAAATATGGCATCCACTTATCTGTTTAATTCAGACAGGGATGCCATAGTCGAGGTAAGTTCGAGGTCCGATATACGAGGTTGTTCCACTTTATGATCTTGCCTACGATTTCCTAAAGCTTCTTCCAATCAGATAAAAACTTTTCTATCCCAGCATCCGTCAAAGGGTGACGAAATAACTGTCTTAAAACCCCAAATGGAACTGTTGCATAATCTGCTCCGATTTTAGCTGCTTCCGTGACATGCACTGGATTTCGGATGCTTGCCGCAATTATTTTTGTTTCAATACCGTGGACTTGAAAAATTTCGCACATATCTTGCAATAAGTTAAGACCATTTTCACCGATGTCATCTAGCCGCCCCAAAAATGGGCTAACATAGGTGGCTCCCGCTCTTGCCGCAAGTAGCGCTTGGTTTGACGTGAATACTAGGGTAACATTCGTCTTGATTTTATCTGCAGTTAAGGCCTTCACAGTTTTGAGACCCGCTTCAGTCATCGGAATCTTGACCACAATATTCTTATTGATTGCGGCTAACACCTTAGCTTCACTTAACATTCCCTCATGATCAAGGGCGATAACCTCTGCACTGATGGGTCCGTCGACGATCCCGGTTATTGTGTTAAGAAGTTCGTGGAAGTCCTTACCTTCCTTAGCCACTAAACTGGGATTCGTCGTAAGACCGGCAATCACTCCCATATCCCATGCTTGTTTGATTTCATCGATATTTGCCGAGTCTAAGAAAAACTCCATGACGTTGCCTTCTTTCTAATCTTGAACTCATTTGTCTAAAGATTAAGCCTTCCCGTTACTTCCGAAGACTCTTATTTTTTCTCGAATTATTGCAGTAGCAGCTTCTCTAGCTGGACCTAACATTTTACGCGGGTCAATTTCTTTAGAGTTCCCTTCAAGTACTTGGCGAGCAGCCCATACAAATGCTTCGCGTATATTGGTGTCAATGTTTACTTTGCAAACACCCCGTGAAATTGCTTCACGCAGAGCATCATCTGGCACTCCTGAAGAACCATGCAAAACAATTGGAGTAGAAATCCGTTCTCGAATTTTCGTTAATCGTTCAAAGTCCAGTTTAGGTATCCCAATATATTGACCGTGAGCGGTTCCTATGGCAATTGCTAACGCATCCACCTTTGTCGCTTGAACAAAGTGTTCTGCTTCTGCAGGATCTGTAAACAATGCCTCACGGTCACTCACAGTAATGTCATCTTCTGTCCCGCCGATTTTACCTAATTCGCCTTCTACTGAAATCCCTAGCGGCCGAACTGCTTCAATGACTTTGTTCGTCAAGGCGATATTATCTTCCAACGAGTGTTTCGATCCGTCAATCATCACGGACGAAAATCCATTCCGCGCACACTGCATACATTGAGTAAAACTTGTCCCATGGTCCAAATGCAGGGCGATAGGCACTTTCGCTGTTTCAGCGGCCAATTTTGTCAAAGCTGTTATGTACTCAATGCCCGCATATTTTATGGCACCTTGGCTGGCCTGAATAATAACTGGTGCATTCTCAGCTTCTGCAGCAGCCACGATTGCTTGGACGATCTCCATATTATTACAGTTAAAAGCTCCCACCGCATAATGTCCTTTTTGTGCTTTTTCTAATAACTCGACCATCGAAACTAACGCCATTTTTTTTCCTCCTCGTTTGTCTTTGAAAGATGCTGACCCCGCAGCGGATTATTAATATTCCACGTTTTATTTTCTTCTAGATACATTGAATTTATTCCTTCAATTTGCCGGACATTATCCGAGCTGTCTGCATAAATAACTCCCACTGCTTCACAGAATTCACAATAAAGTTCGATGCGATCTGGTAACAACTCAAAGGACAATTGATGGTTACCACAAGCACACCCTAAATGGCCTTGCTTAGCCAAACGATGAAGATAATCTAAAACCCTTAGCATCACTTCAGGATTTTCGAAATCCTCCTCATAACCGAGCTCTAACGCTAATTCCCCGATGGACTTTTCACGTTCCTGACAGGCCTGGGTGACTTTTTGCTTAGGCCCAATATATCCGACAGAAGCTTCCACGGTTGGACAACTAAGCGGCAAGGCGTCATGACCCCATATGGCATGCCTGTTTAATCTTAAATAATGGGTGTCCCCACAGTAAGCACAAGCATAAGTGATGTTAAACTGCTGAAGGTTACTGCTGGTTACGGACATAAGCTGAAGACCGCAACCACAAAGCAGATTCTTACGACCTCGTCGAGAAAATGCAAAGAGAGAGAGGGCATGAAATTCTAGCTCCCCACATTGGGAACATTGAATAGCGATTGTAGTATTTGTTGTTAGAATCATAATTCCCACCTCTTCCTACAGCATATACTTCGTCATGCAAGAAGATTTTCCTGCCTTTAAACGAACAAAAATAGTATACATTGTAGAGCGGTCAGATGCGATGCCTAAGACTACGACCCCTTTAGTATTTCCCTTACCCGGTCTCTCAGCTCAAACAAATCAAAGGGCTTACCCATATAATAGAGAATACCGAGCTCTTTTGCTTGCTCCATATTCTGAGTATCCCCATAGGCGGTCATCATGATCACATCCACTGGGTTGTTTAAGGCACGAATTTTCCCTAACGCTTCTATCCCGTTCATGCCAGGCATTTTCATATCCATCAATATAAGATCTGGTTCAAAATTATTAAGTAACTGAAGGGCTTCCGCTCCGTTCGACGCCATTATAACCTCATGGTGATCCTCCTTGAAAGTCTCAAAGAGCAACCGGCGTACACCATATTGGTCATCAACGACTAGAATTTTACCCACTTCTTTCATCACTTCCCTAATTTTATGTCATTAGAGGGAATATTCTTTGTGTGATGGTAAAATTCCTTCTTCCATAACGCGTTCCGAGAGTATTTGTCCATCTTGCCTATATTTCCTAGGGATTCTGGGATTTGCTAAAGTTCGGCGCAAAGGGATTCCCACTTCATCCCCCAGTGAGCAGCCCTGCATTCCCACGTCGATCACAGTTAGTTGCATACCTATTTTACCGGCAATAGGAACGGCCTTCCCCCTCAGTTCAACTTGTTCTAGTCCTAGGAAAATTCCGAATAAAGCAACAAAATTTTTAATCACAATCTTAAGAAAATCGCCCCAGCCTAGGGGGGTGAAATGAGGAGCAATGCCAAATCCATCCGCATACCCCACGGGTATCACCGCAAGCTGAGTTTCAGCCTTCGTGCGATAAATACCTTGATAACCGACATAAGTCCCTTTGGGAACTTTACGCAGATGAACAATCCTGCTTTTAGCCAGCCAAGGATCGTTTAACGTTAGTTTTCCACTGAATCCTTGCCCAGGATAATGTCCAATCAGCAAGGTACCAATACGCACAAAGTCATGGTGCCACTCGGGGTAATCGAGAAAAGCTGCACTGTTGCAAACATGCTTCCAAGTTGGATGAATCCCCAGTTCTTCTAGACGGGCAGTGCAGGCGGTAAAACGTTCATATTGCCCTAATGTATAGCCCTTGTCCTTAAGTGCTGCACGAGCAAAATGGGTATAGACTCCTGTAACCTGCAGATGGGGGGCCTTTTCTAAAACAAGAGCAAGCGCTTCCATTTCGGAAAATTGGAATCCAGTTCTCCCCATGCCAGTCTCTATCTTGAGCTGTACTTGGGCTAGAGTAGGACGCTCCGATTCCAAATCTGAACAAGTCTCATTCAACTCCACGATTGAAGATAGTTCAGAAAGCGTTAACTGAAGCCGAGCTGCAATGGCCTGGGGCCATTCCTCCCGTGTAGTTGGCCCCAGCACTAAAATAAGCCCCTCTATGCCATGTTCTCGTAAGATTAGCCCTTCTTCAACTCTTGTGACTGCAAACGCTTCACATCCAACTCGGGCTAAGGCACGGGCAACTTCAACTGCGCCTAGCCCATAAGCATCTGCTTTCACAACTGCCATACACCTTGATTCAGAACGCAGGTGCTTAAAGATTTCCCGATAATTTCCCACTAGCGCATCAAGGTCAACCTCAATCCAGGTTCCAGCCATGCGTTATCCCCTCCGCGTTCGCCGAAGCTTACCGATTATTCCCTTTACAACATCTGAATAGATTGGTTCCAAGTGGTTCCAGAGGAAATAAATTGCGGGGCGATACACTAAGTCCCATTCTCCAATAAATTCAGTATAATCTCCGTTAAACCCCTTCTTAAAGCGATACAGCCCGTAAAGTGGGTTATCTTCCGTCAAGTGTCCTGGAACCCCTCGGAAATCATACATTGTGCAGCCCAGCGACTTGGCCCATCGTATCATTTCCCACTGAATTAAGTAGTTAGGCATAACATTTCGATGAGCATTGGACGAAGCTCCATAGATATACCAAGCTTTATCTCCCATGTTAAAGGCCAACGTACCAGATATAATTTTACCTTCAAACTCAGCAATAAATAATTTCCCCAAGCCTACTGGGACCAAAGAATCATAAAGGTCTTCAAAATACGAATAGGTTCGTACCAAGAAGTGATCTCGCTCGGTCGTCTCTTTTAAAACCTCGTAAAATTCCGGTAAATCTTCTCGAGTTCCTGGTCGTATGGTAACCCCTTTTTTCGTAGCAAGTCGAATGTTGTATCGTGTTTTTTGCTGCATGTTAGCGAGTAACGTTTCCTCATTCGGAGAAATATCTAAACGAAACACGTACTTCGGTTGAACCCCTTCAAAGCCCTTGCCACTCTCCGCAGAACTAAATCCCTTAGAGCGTAAATACTGTTCCAGTTCTGTTTCTGAAGACGGCACATCAGGGTCAACCTTAAGGAAAATTGCCCCACGGGTTTTCGCTAACTTACGAATCTCCTCTAGCACCAAATCTGACAGCTCGACATTCTTCCAATCCACGATCGGCCCCCGAGAGACATAGAAAATAGGAATACCCACTACTGGAATTTTGCGTTCCAGAACTGAGGCTACAGCCACAATCTCTTTGTTTTCTTCAACAACCAACCGCCAGGGTTTCCATCCTGTCCGGCTCTTTATCTCTCCCCACTCCCAAGACTGCAACACATGTCCTTTGGGATCTTTGGCTAAAAAATCATTATAACGAGCATGTTCACTTTGATCAATCCACCTTGCAACATAGGCCACTTGGTTCAGTCCCCTTCCTCTTGCCATTCTTTCCAAGGTCTTGCTCCCCTAATCGTAGGACTTGTGTGACGTCGCGCTCGTGTCACACTGCGTCCGGGCTTGTAATACGGAACATTTTATCCTGCTTGCGTAACAAGGGGAGAGGTTCAGGCTAGGTATCCATTTCTTAAATCTGCCTGTCTCCTTATTTGTTTCCTTGGTTTTACACAGGAAGAGTTCGTACTAGACCCTTCATGCAAGTCTTAGCAGAACTCTCCAAGGTCATATCTCTTATCTTTCTTATCTGTAACGCCGAAGTACGGCGCCAATACCAATCAAGATATCCAACTCTATCTAACGACCCCAAAGACAAGACGGTGCACATGAAATGTGCCGTCTCCCCAAACCCTCGTCGTCAAACACGAATACTCTTTCAAAGCCCAAGACGCGAATGGAGCACAAGAACCGTCCCCTTGCTTCACCCGAGGCAAAATACAAGCCCAAGAACCGGCCCCCAACTTACACGGACACCCCATCATTCTCCGACCCGAGCTAGGGACGCAGTGTCACACAGCGCGACGTCTTTACGTAAGCAGAATAGCAAACTTCCGTTCAAGCTCCCGACCCCAGATACGGGGTAGCGAACAAGGATGTGAGCTACCGCCATTGCGCCAAGGATGGCGCATTTGGCGGGAACCCCGCTCCCCAGAGCAGGAGCTTGAACGGTTAGTTTGCTCTGCGTCGTATGACCGAGCGCTGTGTCACGCAAGTCACTTAAGTGCAGCTCGAATAAACTCTCTAAACAACGGATGCGGCCGGTTAGGGCGAGATTTAAATTCTGGGTGGAACTGTGAGGCTACAAACCAAGGGTGATCTGGATATTCAATAATTTCTACCAGCCGACCATCCAGTGATGTCCCTGAGAACCTCAGCCCCGCCTCCTCGAGCTCAGAACGGAACTGGTTATTGACTTCATAGCGATGACGGTGGCGCTCATAGACAACTTGGTCTTGGTACGTTTTATGTGCAAGGCTGCCATCTACCAACTTCGCAGGCGAAATTCCTAAACGCATGGTTCCGCCCTTTTCTTCAATATCTTTTTGCTCTGGGAGGATGTCGATGACTGGATATGGCGTGTCTGCATCAAATTCTGTGCTGTTAGCTCGTTCCATACCACAGATATTACGGGCAAATTCTATGATGGCAGTTTGCATCCCTAAGCAAATACCTAAGAAAGGAATTTTTTGTTCTCTGGCGAAACGAATCGCTTCAATCTTGCCCTCTATCCCTCGGTTGCCAAATCCGCCTGGGACAAGGATCCCAGCAACGCCAGTTAAGTACTTTTCAACGCCATCTTCTTCAATGCTTTCTGAATTTACCCACCGCACGTTCACTTTTGCCCCATGCTCAGTCCCTGCTGAACGCAATGCCTCAGCAACACTCAAATAGGCATCAGGGAGTTCTACATATTTTCCAACAATGGCAATCTCAGTCTCTCTCGTTGGGGATTTTATTCTCTCCACCATAGCCTTCCACTCTGTCATATCGGCGGTTGGAGCCTCAATTCCTGAGAGACGTAGAACAATATCATCGAGTCCTTCTTTTTGGAGCTTCAAAGGGACCTCATAAATACTCGACGCATCTAGACACTGGATGACGCCTTCTAATTCAACGTCACACAGTAAGGCTAACTTCTCTTTCATATCACTGGAGAGTGCTTTCTCTGAACGACAAACAATAATATTGGGTTGAATGCCAATTCCTCGTAATTCTTTAACAGAGTGCTGAGTTGGCTTCGTTTTCAATTCCCCCGACATCGGTAAATAGGGGACTAGCGTAACATGTATATAAATGACATTCTCTCTCCCAATGTCATTTTTCATCTGCCTAATTGCTTCGAGAAAAGGAAGAGATTCAATGTCTCCGACGGTTCCACCGATCTCCGTAATTACGAAATCTGGGTGACTTTCCCTTGCCACGCGATAAATTCGTTCTTTGATTTCATTGGTAATGTGAGGAATGACTTGAACAGTCCCTCCCAGATAATCCCCTTTACGTTCCTTGCGGATGACTGACCAGTAGACTGTACCCGTTGTTACATTACTGTTTTTCGAAACTGGCACATCAATAAAGCGCTCATAGTGGCCTAAATCCAAGTCAGTCTCCGCCCCGTCATCTGTCACAAACACTTCGCCGTGCTGATAAGGACTCATAGTTCCGGGGTCAATATTAATATAGGGATCAAATTTTTGTATTGCAACTTTTAGACCCCTGTTTTTAAGAAGACAACCCAAGGATGCAGCAGTGATTCCTTTTCCAAGGGATGACACAACGCCGCCCGTTACGAAGATAAATTTTGTCATGCGCTCATTTCCTTTCAGCCCTTTAAATATAATCCATTTCTTCTATTTCTCAGCAGTAGACATATCTCTTATTAGGCTATCTCTGCAACAAAACACATAAATAAAGCTAGTCCGACAGCCGCACTAGCTTTATTTTATCTGTCTGAAAAATTATGTTTTGTGTGAACGCTCATGTTATGACACTATTAGTTTGGATAAATCACATCATCTAATTATATCATAAAATCAGATGGATGTATTCTGTTTAATTAAACTAATTAAGAACAATAAGGAATCTTGTCTACGCTATCGTAAAGGATGTCAAGATAAGCGGCATCCTTTACAGATATGTCGTAATTACCATCTAGTATAATTACTTTTCCCCCCTGGCTATCACTACCATTTTTCTCCGCGCCGACCCTCATCCGCCTCATCGAAGGCTTCGTCTGTTTCTAGGGGGTCTTCATCTAAGGCATCTTCATCTAATTCTTCTAGATCAGTCTTGTCTTCCTCTGATGATGCTTTGTTCATTAATGAGACAGTTACTAACTTCCTAGGAGTCTTCAAGGGGTCCCATACCTTCAGACCCCACTCACCTCGTCCGAGAAACGTAAATCGTGTGTCTAGGTTGATTTGGGTGAGTGCTGCAGCAATACGGATGGCCTCCTTAGAAATACCTAAGCGACCTAATACCTCTTCGATTAAGTTATGATAATGCATGGGGTTACCACGAGCTTTTAGCACTTCATAAGCAATATCGGCTTCTGTCGGCTTGTCTTTTCCATTTAAAGAGTGGGTCATAACTCCACCGCCCCTTCGTCGTTTTGAATATCAATATATTCGGCCCACCCCTAAATATTTCCTGCTTGTAGTTTCTTTAAACATAAATAAAAATATTTTTTCTTCTACATTCTCTCTGGAGCAGATACACCTAGAATTCCCAGTACATTACTAATAATTTGTTTCACGGCACCCACTAAGCTCAAACGAGCCTTGCGTAAACTCTCATCGTCAACGAGTACTCGCTGGCTGTTATAAAAAGTATGGAAGAGGCCAGCCAAATCGAGGACATAGCGGGCTAAGCGATGGGGTTCCATGAGACGTGCAGCGACGATAACCTCGCTCGGTAAGTCAGCCATCTTCTTGAGCAGATCCCGTTCTTCCGTGCTGTTTAGAAGTTTTAAGTCCTCTTCACTCGGAGGGTTTCCATTATCTCCAAGTTCCTCTGCTTGCCGTAAAATACTACACATTCGCGCATGTGCATATTGCACATAGTAAACAGGGTTATCTGAGGACTGTGCTTTCGCCAAATCGAGATCAAAGTCTACCGTAGAGTCAGGGTCTCGCAAACTAAAGAAGAAGCGCGCTGCATCTTTGCCAACTTCGTCCATCAGCTCGCGTAACGTAATGTATTGCCCAGAACGTTTGGACATTTTCACTACTTCTCCGTTTTGTATGAGCCGCACGAGCTGCATCAAAATGACTTGCAGATTATCTTTATCATACCCAAAGGCTGACATAGCGCCTTTCAACCGAGCCACATGTCCATGATGATCAGCACCCCATATATTGATGACTCGAGTGAATCCACGTTCAAACTTATTGCGATGGTAGGCAATATCTGCAGCAAAATACGTCGGAGTACCATTGCTTCTAATCACCACTTCGTCCTTTTCATCTCCAAACAAAGTGGATTTAAGCCAAAGTGCTCCCTCCTTTTCGTAAATATACCCCTTTTTCTCGAGTTCTTCCAGTGTTGACCGCACTGCTCCTGAATCATGCAGGGATTGTTCATTAAACCAAACATCATATTCAACTCCAAAAGCCTTAAGGGTTTCCCTAATGTCCTGCATCTTCTCTTCCAAAGCATACCTCACCAGAAACTCTCGTCGTAGTCCTGGTTCTACTGAGAGGTACTTGTCTCCCACTTTGGCAATAAGCCCTTTTACTGTATCAATCAAGTCTTCGCCGTGATAGCCCCCTTCCGGGAACGGAGAGTCCTGACCTAATCGTTGTAGATACCTTGATTCCAATGACAAGGCAAAATTATGAATTTGATTTCCTGTGTCATTAATATAAAATTCACGGGTGACTTCATACCCTGCCATAGAGAGCAACGAAGCAAGGCTGTCACCTAATGCAGCACCGCGGGCATTGCCCATGTGGAGTAGCCCAGTGGGGTTTGCGCTCACAAACTCGACCTGAACCTTTTGACCCTTTCCGATATCCACTTGTCCATAATGTTCTCCAGCTTTAGTAACCTCGTTAATGACATCAGTAAGCCATAGCGGATCTAAACGGAAGTTAATGAATCCTGCTCCAGCAATTTCAGAGGATTCTATCCAGGTTCCTGTCGTGTCCAGGTTTCTAATAAGTATAGTGGCTATATCCCTAGGTGAACGTTTCGCTTGTTTTGCCAACACCATAGCTAAATTTGTTGCCAAATCTCCGTGTTGCCTTTCCCTTGGTTCTTCTAAAACATAACTTGGTAATTCTTCGAAATTTAACTCTCCGACTGCTTTCGCAGCTTGCGCGGCTTTTTCCAGCTGACTCGTAACTCGTTCTTTTATATTCTCATAGAGACTCATTGGGGGGAATCCTCCTTTATGTTTAGCAACAGCACATTATAACTGACCAGATTATCTTCGACAAAAAGGTCATATTCTAGACTAATACGTCCCCCTTGGACTGTCAAGTCACATTCGACTAAATGAGGCATAACGCTCAGCCATATATTTCCAAAGCAAGTGGAATAAATGCCTCGATTGGGCACACCTTTACTAAATTCTTGACAATTATCAATCGCTCCCTTGCGATTTAACCCAACCAACCCATCTTTAACGGTTATAAACGTTGTGACTCCTTTAAGTTCTGTACTTTGACTGTCGCACTCTTTATAGACCAGATAGAAAACACCGTTTCGTTCATAATACGTCCCTACGGCATTCAATTCCTGCTGATCAACATGTCCTTCTGGATACTTCTGTGTTCCTTTGATTTGGATGGTTACTTTTTTCTGCACTTAGTTGCTCCTCCTCTAAAGTAATCCATCATAATGGCTAACCACTTACATTATGTGCCTATTCTCGTTAACTCAGAAAAAATCCTTTTTTTAAATCTGTTAAACTAAAGTTTACTCAGTGTGTACATGGACACTCGTCCTTCCATAGACAGCATATATGAGCAAGAGCGAGAGAAAAATATTTCCTCTCGCTTTTCCTTAACCTCTTTATCCAGTAGTGAGACTCCCACTTCTTCAAGTGGGAGTGGTCCCGGTGCTCACTTTTACTGGAGAAATTCACCCCGTGGAGTCTTGAGAATCCGTTGGATTTTCTCTTCTGCACCCGTAGAAGCGTTTAAGTATATGAGATATTCCTCGCCCTGATACCGACCTCGGAATTCATAACTGTACACCTCTTGATTACCACTTTTAGCGATCAATGCCAGACGTTTCTCTGATACCTGAAAATCGGGTCGCAATTTCCGAACTGCAAGGTCCATCGATATTTTAGCTGGAAAGGTTCGCGAGTGATGGAACGAGTAATAAGGTATTGCATCAAATCCTACAAGCTGTCCGTTATCCAGAGCGATCATCAGCCTTACTTTATCTGCGTAAATCCTTACCCCCTCTTTTTCAGCAACAAAATCAAATTGAGCATATGCCCCGAAGTCCTCACTAGAAGTTAACACCAGTTGCAATCCTAATGATTGCATAATAATTTTGGCTTTGCTGGCTGCATCTGCCTGGCTCAGTGTCCGAGGCTCGATAGAACGCTCATCCCGGTAAAATGTAACAACCCCGCCCTGATGGCTGACCTCTAAATATGCTTCTTTATGTCTCCAAATATACCCACCCAACGGGCCCTGTGAATCCCCCGAGAATTCCGGAGTAATATTGATATAACCCACTTTGCTTAAAAAGTCCCTTGCAGTACCCTGTGCTTGTCCTCTCGTGACATCACCTGCGGGGAGCCCTAATGGCTTTGGAACATCGCGTGTGGAATATTCTCCAGTATAGGAAAACGGAGGAAGTTTTTGCAAACTCGCATCTAACTGGTCAAGACCAGCTCTTACTGATTTCGATGGGGCTTCAGACCCATCCGCGGCGGCTTCTGCGATTTGAGTACTGATGAAGCCAAGCCGTTGCCTCATTGTAGGAGCAGGATCTGTCCAAACTAGATTTTCCGTGTCCATTCGGACTATCAGATCTTGAACTTTCTGATTCACGGGCATAAGCCGCTCATGCATGTCTCTTAATGTCTTTTCCTCTTCCGGAGAAACCTTTCCACCACCGGCAATTCGTTGGGTCAAGGTCCTCGAAAGATCACCAGCTTGGGCTAAAAACTGACCTATATAACTAAGCCCAACCTGCTCAGCAGGGATTTGGGAAAAGTCCATAAGAGCTGCTTCACTTGTACCAGCGACTTGGCTTAAGTAGAGAACCTTTTGGGCAGGATTACTGGCTACATCCCCTTTCGCCAAATCCGTCTCCAACTTATCAAGATGACTAGCAAAATCATTTAATGCTCTACGATTATTATTTTCAGCCTTCAGACGAAAATCTCCTGCCAAGCGGTATTCATTAAACCCCCACCCCAAGGAGATCAATAAAGCTGCCGTTAAAGCGCCGATCCAAAACTTTCTATGCATATTTGTCCCCCTACTTTGCAAATATATGATTTCCGATTTGTTTAATTTGTGGTCGCGACCAAATGTATTTATTTTTCGTCTTAGCGGGAGCAAAAAAGAAGACGGCCCCTCCTGAAGGGTCTGAGCCATTTATTGCTTCTTGGGCAGCACGTAGTGCCGAAGCAGAAGGAGGTAAATTGATTTGACCATCATCCACGCTTGAAAAGGCCCGTGGCTGATAGATTATATCCGCTATCGTCTTCGGGAAGGCCGGATCTGGAATCCGGTTAAGAATAACAGCTGCAACCGCAACTTGCCCCAAATAGGGCTCTCCTCTTGCCTCCGCATTAACGCAACGTGCTAAGAGGTTTGTGTCGATATTCTTATTGCCAACCGCCTTTCCTGCAGAATTCGTACTTTCCCCGGTTAAAAACTTTAATTCCTTGACCGTTTGCGTTCCGGCCAAGCCATCTACTCTCAGCCCGCGTTCCTTTTGAAATCGCCGTATGCCCGCCTCTGTTTTCGCGCCGAACTTTCCATCAGCCTTTCCGACGACATAACCTATCTGTGACAATTTCTTCTGCAATTCGATGACTTCGGGTCCTTTGCTCCCCCTGCTTAGGAGACGATCCCCTAACGCCCCATAGGCAATCCCGGATAGAACAATGCTGAGAATCAATACGATGACCAGAACCCCCCATGATCTAACGCGTACTTTCATACCCTCACCTCACTTTGTTTGATACTCTTTAGTGTGGCAAAAATTAATGAAAATTATCCAACAATATGCTCTTTTAATTATTGAATTAAATTATTATCCTTCTTGTTTCATCCGACATTCTCTTTCAACTCCCTGTCTTTAGTGGACTCGTTCCACTAAAGTTGAGCATTCACTTCGATGAGCCGTCTAACCCCGCCGAAGTTAAGTACGGGGTACCACTCATACTTAAAAGAATGGGAGTCTAATAAACAACAAAAAGACAGAGGCCTAAAGCCGCTGTCTTTCTGTTGTTCTGTTGTTCTGTTGTTCTTATATTTTGGATGTTGCGCGTCTAAATTCGGGGTCCTCTAAATGGATGCATGGCTCGAGGTTTTCCTAAGATTTCCGCCCAAATAACCCCTAGAACGAGTTCTCGTTCCGTCACAGAAACACCGCTTAACCCTATAGGGTTCCTGGCTATTTCTTCACTAGGGGTCTCATCAGTACTCTTATATGCATCTAGCCCAAGTATTCCGACGTAGTCACTGGTTCCTTCGGTTCCTTGGATGCCTTCGATTCCCTGGCTTCCCTCGGTTCCTTGGATGCCCTCGATTCCTTGGCTTCCCTCTATCCCTTGGGTCCCTTCAGTTTCAACATAATAACCCTCAGTCTCCTTACTTTCAATAGGTAACGTCGATTGCAAGGTTCCCGTTTGCATTGCCTGTTTTAGCTGTTCCCGCCATGTGCCGCCTTGTATTCCCTGGATTGCATCTCTTATGCTGCTGCCATCTGGCAGTTTAAATGAGTCAGAGAACTTTCCGGGCGATTGTTGTAGGCTCTTCTTTTTTGAAACTGCGGCAACCAACTGGTAAATAACCCAAATGATAATTACAACCGTGAAGAGCGACATGATCTCACCTACTTCTTCGTTTGGCTATCATTGCCTGATTCTGACTTACCCGTCTGAGCAATGTTACCTCTCATCTGAGTATCCGCCATAATATTTTGCATGTTGTAATAGTCCATAACGCCTAATTTCCCTTCACGCAAAGCTTGCGCCATTGCCCTGGGGACTTCCGCTTCCGCTTCAACGACCTTTGCCCGCATCTCTTGGACCGAGGCTTTCATTTCTTGTTCCCTCGCAACGGCCATCGCACGTCGCTCTTCTGCTTTGGCTTGGGCTATGCGTTTATCGGCTTCGGCTTGGTCCATCTGAAGCTGAGCTCCAATATTTTTACCTACATCAACATCCGCCATATCAATGGATAAGATTTCGAACGCTGTCCCTGCATCCAACCCTTTTGCTAACACCGTTTGAGAAATCAGCTCTGGTTTTTCCAAGACGGCTTTATGGGATACTGAAGACCCGATACTCGTGACAATTCCTTCCCCAACGCGGGCAATAATTGTCTCTTCACCGGCGCCCCCTACAAGTCGATCAATATTGGCTCGTACAGTAACCTTGGCTTTAACTCTAAGCTCAATTCCGTTTTGCGCTACGGCAGAAACGACTGGAGTCTCGATTACTTTCGGGTTAACTGACATTTGGACGGCTTGCAGGACATCTCGGCCTGCCAAATCAATGGCTGCTGCCCGTTCGAACGGAAGCGGAATCGCTGCGCGTTCCGCAGCAATCAGGGCATTGACAACCCGATCTACATTTCCGCCTGCCAGATAGTGGGCTTCAAGTTGGTCTGTGGTAATCCCCAAACCTGCTTTATGTCCCTTAATCAAAGGAACTACGATTTTCATCGGAACCACTCGGCGTAAGCGCATACCAATCAAGTTGAAAATCCCAACGTTAACCCCTGCTGCTAAGGCTGAAATCCAGAGCCCTATCGGAATAAAGGAAAGAATCACACTTAAGAGTACAAACGCAAGAACAATTATCAGTAACGGTACATATAATGTTTCCATTCAATGCTCGGTCGTGACCGAGCTTCACCTCCTTAAAGTGTTTTTTCTACTTTGGATAATGTTTTTTCTTCCCTCACAATGATCCTAGTCCCCTCAACTGCGATTATTCTAATCCCAGTTCCATGACCAATAAACCCCCCTTCAGTAACAACATCTAAATACTCACCATCAAAATTTCCCGTCCCGGCGGGGCGCAACTGGGTGAGGGATATCCCAATTCGACCTATATACGTTTCAGCTTGAACTTTAGGTCCAACATATCCTCCGTTTAAGGTTTGACGTGTCGTTAAAGAGAACTTCCGCCACAATCGCCGAGTACGAGGGGAACGAAAACTCAAGTAGGCGATGATCCCCAAAACAACCAGCGCACCCGCTGTGAAGAGCACCCCTTCTAACAACGAGTTAGTCACTAAAAAGATTCCCGTAATTAAGGCAGCGATTCCCAGAATTCCACTGACCCCAAAACCTGGGATGACAAACACCTCTAAGGCCAAGAAAAATATTCCGAGCACAATCAGCGAACTAATGATACCCTGTGGCACAACCACAACCCTCTCCTCCTTTCTCCCTCTTTCAAGAGTCTAGACTGTTTAACCACCGCTTGGCAATTTGTTTATATAAGTTGGCTCTTGCCAATAAATTAAGAATAACCAGCGTGTTCGCAACTTTTTCCCGATCTTCCGTTACCATCTCCTCTCCAGCAAGCGTCTCCTCAACTTCCTTCTCTAGTCCCTGAAGGGATTTCTGCCAGTCCTGCTGAGACCGATCAAAAATTTCACTGTAATACCCATAAAGCTTGGTCGGATTAATCCGGTCGTCTGAAGTATCCAAAAGGTTTTCATTAACATAACCCAACAAACGAGAAACCTCTTCAAGCGATAGGATATCACGCAAATCATTGATTAAGAGAATATTGGCGACTTGTTCACGGTTATATTTTTTCTTCTGAGGGTGGGGAATATACTCCCGCCTAACCCAATTCTGAACGTGGGTGGGATTAATGTCGTTCTGGCTGACCCGCTTAGCCACCTCAACCACTTGGGCAAGCATCATCGAGTCCAATTCTAGATACGGCAACGCTTTTTGCTTGGGTTCCAAATCATTTAATACATCACGAATCGCTTGCATATGCTTCGAAGTCATACTGTCACCTGCTTATGTTTTTAAGTTTTTGGAGCCACCCCGATGTAGATGTCTTATTGATATTATTATATGATCATAAAGATCACATGTCAAGATCGTTTGTATAATTTTTATGGTTATACTACTATAATATTAGTTTGTCCCCTCGACCATGATCTACTCATATGTCTTCACCATGCAGGTAATGACCCGGTGTTTGTAGAAGGATAATACCCAGTGATCTCGTTCAACTGAAGTTGAACATCAAAACAGAAGGGTACCCGTCCCGCTTATATACGTAGGAGACCAACGCTTAGATAAACGACTAGGAGATGGTACTGTGTTTTATGAAGGAAAAATCTATCGTCCACCCAGCGAGGCAAAAAGCATTATCTTGCAAATCACGGTAGGGTGCCAGCACAACGCCTGCACCTTCTGCACCATGTATAAGGATAAATCCTTCAGGATAAAATCGCGCTCAGAGATCAACGATATTATCAACGCCGCTATGGCTCAGGACTCCGATGCCGAACGAATTTTTTTAGCGGATGGGGATGCTATCGCCGTAGATTCCTTATTACTAATTGAGATCCTTGATCGTCTTTACGCGACCTTCCCCCGTCTAAAACGAGTCGGGATCTATGGAGGCCCTAAAGATATCCTCGCCAAAAGCCCCATAGAATTAGCAGATCTAAAAGCTCATGGGCTAACTATGGTGTATTTAGGCGTCGAAAGTGGCAACGAAGGGATCTTAACCTCGGTCTGTAAAGGAGTCACTGCTGAGCAGATGATAACTGCTGGGCAAAAACTTAAGGAGAGCGGTTTAGCTCTTTCATGTACCGTCATTCTTGGTCTTGGGGGTAAAGCTCTTTCTCAGGAACATGCTCTTGATACTGCACGGGTCATCAGTGCCATGGACCCTCACTACTTAGGGGCCCTTACCTTGATGGTTGAACCGAGCTCGTCAATAGCCAAGGCTATCCAACGAGGAACGTTCCAACTTCTTACCCCTCTAGAAGCCTTAACTGAACTTCGAACCCTGATTAAGGCCCTTGAGGTCACTCATTGTATCTTTAGAAGTAATCACGCCTCCAATTACCTGCCCCTCCGTGCAACCCTACCCGATGACCAAGACAAACTATTGGAGACCCTCGACAACGTCATTGGGAATCAATCACTTGAACGTCTCCGTCCTGAATATTGGAGAGGCCTTTAATAATTGGAGCATGGCTTCTACGGCTAGATCGGTGGAGTGACCCGGTAAAGCGGCTGCCGCTTTTCTCCGCATTTCCTCAATATCCTCAGGATGCCGCAAGAAGCGATTTAGAAGTTGTTCCAATTCCTTCTCGTTGCCTGCGACACAACCAGCCCCTATACGTTGTACAAAATGTGCGTTTTCTTCTTCCTGACCTGGTATCGGTTTGTAAATAACAAGGGGTAAATGTTGTGTTAGCGCTTCTGAAACCGTTAATCCGCCCGCCTTTGTGATTATCAAATCAGAGACCGACATTAATTCCTCTACATTATCAACAAACTCAAACCGTATCACGGTGTTTAGACCTTGCGCAATGACTTCCTCCAGTGAGGAGTACAGTTTTTTATTCTTCCCACAAACAATAATTGCCTGGACCGGTACCAACGAATCTGCGAGTTTTTTGCAGATTCGTTTTGCACTTTTTAAAACTCCATACGACCCTCCCATCATTAGAAAGGTAGGAACGTCTGGCTTTAACCCTAACTTGGAGACAATATGGCCTCGATCCATTACTCCTTCGAATTTTAGGCTAACTGGAATTCCCGTCACATGCACGCGTTGCGCTTTAATTCCCCAGCACACTAAGCTTTCTTTTACTTCTGCACAGGACACAATGTAAGCGTCAACCCCTTGATGAATCCAATGGCTGTGAACTGTATAATCTGTGATTACTGTGATCACTGGTACCTCAAGAAGTTGCTCGACCCTTAGTTGTGCCAGAATCGAAGATACTGTGGGGTAAGTACACACTATGAAATCTGGCTTAAATTCTCGAATATATTTAAGAAACTCTTTTCGCCCCACTCGACTCAGAAAATGCTCACTCTGAGGACGGAGGTGCACCTTAGCCGTCTTATAATAAAATTTACCCCAAAATTTCGGAATATATTTAATAATTTCACTGTAGACGTATTTAATAACTGTGTTAATGCGTTGGTTTAAAAAATCCCCAAAATCCAAGTGGATAATCTCTGCCGAAGGATGCTTGATAAGTATCCCTTCAATAACAGCCTCAGCTGCCCGCAAATGTCCGTTTCCAAAAGCTGCGGAGAATACGAGAACCCTTAACTGTTTCAAAGACTGGCCTCCCCCTTATCTATAATAAATTCTTCTAACTACCCTTAGTCAAACTGGTCTTCTTAATATATCTAAAGACTTTATTCTATTATAGGGATATCCTGCTAAAAAGAAAAGGGAAGAAGCTACATCAACTCCCCGCCTCCGAAATCCCCAGTACTATTTCACGTCATGTGCTTGGGTAGGAAAATGATGTACAGTCTTTTTAGCCTCGCCCTTTTCTAACCCTAACATGAATACCGAGAAGATAAATGTAGAAACCCCGATTAACATCCATCCTGTATCAATGCTCATATACGTAAGAGCGTAACCCATACCAACTGGTCCTAGCGTTTCCCCTAACCCGAAAATCATTGGAACGACGGAATTCATTCTTCCCCGATGGGAAACCGGCGTATGATTGACAATAAAGGGCGTCACACTAATAGCCAAAATGATTTCACCAAGCGTGAAGGTAAAAGCCCAGACGAAGACAAAGTTTAAGGAATGGGTGACTCCCAGCATCCCAAATCCGAGTGCATAAAGAAGTCCACCATAGACCATCCGACGCATACTTTTAACCCCTTCCGCGATTTTCATAACAATAGGGGTAAAGAGCATAACTACCAATCCGTTAAATCCTGCGATAAAACCATAGTATTTTGCTCCATTCTCGGAAAAGTTTTGCATCGTTTGCATCGGAAGCATAAACGACCACTGAGAATAGGCAAAGTTATACCCAAGCATAATGATCGCGAAGTAGATTAGAATAGGTCTTTTTAACAAAACCGCTAAAATTGAGCCTACTTCGCGTCTTTCCAACCTCCGGCTTACGTCGGTGATGTCCTCTTTCGTTCTCAAGATGGTTTCAGGTATATAGTACGCAATAAGGATTAAGGCGAAAAGTGCTGTCAAGGCATCACCTATAAAGACAAGTGGCAGATGGTTTTTATATAACATTCCTCCAACGGCTGGTCCTACCGCAAAACCAATATTCCAGCCCAAATAAGAAAGGGCATACGCTCCGTTTCTTGTTTCCGGTGTCGTAAGATCGGCAATCAGCGCATCATGGGCCGGCTTCGCTGTAACCATACTAGCACTAGCGAGAATCAAAACATAAATCATCGGAATCGAGGGCTCCATAAAACCTGCCACGATATAAAAAACAGCAGCAAGTCCATCAAATAACATGATTACTTTTTTTCTACCAATTGAATCCGCCAGTTTCCCACCTACCATGACTGCTGGCAAGTATAAGAGGCCCGCAAGGCTGATATAGAACCCTGTCATCTGTTTGGATAAGCCAATATCCTGCGTGAGGATAATTGTCAGTAACGGCATAACAAAACAACCAAGGGCATTAATTATGCGGGCAACAAAAATCACATAAATTTCTTTAGGCATTCCTTTATATGGACTAAGTAATGCATTCAAACCTATCATTTTATTTAAACTCCTCTTCGATAATAAAAAGCCATGGTCCGCAAGTCGTATCCAGTACGACGTGAGGTTCCATGGCTTTAATCTAGGTTAGGGACAATTTCTCCATAAAAAAAGTCATGGAATCTTACGACCCCGTGGCTTCGCTAATCCAATTACATAAAGCTTAGCTCGCTCCATGAAGTCCGCAATCTGAAAATAGAAGCTGTAATTAATGCATTTAACGCGGTTACAAAAATCTTCATTACACGAACCCCCTTTTGAACTAATTAACACTTTCACAGTATAAATCTCTACAAGCTTATTTGTCAATACTTCCCTTAACTAATACTGGGATATACGTGCTTGGGATACGCACGGATGATTGTTCTATCTCGCTCTAGACATAGACATAGACATAGACATAGACATAGACATAGACATAGACATAGACAGAACAAATGTTCCAGCGGCTGGCGTGGAAGAGAGAAGCTAAAGTGGTTTTTTAGCCCTATAAGAGGTATCATATATTCATTGATCTTTAAGGGGGGATTACCACATGTCTCATAAAACGAACGCTGCTCGAATTCTTGATCAAAACAAAATACCTTATGAATTAAAGGAATACGCTGTCGATGAATCCGATCTATCTGCGATTAACGTTGCCCAAAAGGTAGGTCTACCCATCGAGCAAGTCTATAAAACATTGGTTGTTCGAGGAGACAAGACTGGAGTAATTGTCGCTTGTATCCCGGGGGATCACGAACTTAATCTCAAATCTTTAGCGTCAATTAGCGGAAATAAAAAAGTAGAGGTTGTCTCCCTTAAAGAAGTACAACCTCTGACAGGTTATATACGGGGTGGCGTTTCACCCCTCGGAATGAAGAAGCGCTATCCTGTCTTCATTGACTCAAACATTAGAAGCCAGGAGAAGATTGCTCTTAGTGCAGGTTTACGCGGGCTTCAGCTCTACCTAAGCCCTCTTAATTTGATTTCTGTGACTAAGGCCCAAGTAGGTGCAATTTCCATACAGGGGGACGGTTCTCCTGTCTAACTCTTTGTCTCTTTGTCTCCCTTAAAGGACTCGACGCGCTCCCACATATATGGATTTCCAGTACGGTCCGATCACATAAACCGTAACCCCCTTCGATGACGAAGCATTAATAAATTGCCCATCACCAAGGTAGATTCCCACATGTCTTACGATACCGTTATCTTCAAACGAGAAAAAAACCAAATCTCCACGTTGAAGGTTCTCAAAGGCAACCTTGGTCCCTACCGTATATTGATCCCGTGAAACCCGAGGTAACGAGATTCCATTTTGAGCAAACACATACGAAACATACCCTGAACAATCAAAGCCCGTTTGTGGTGTAGTTCCACCCCATTGATACTTAACACCTAGTAATTTTCTTGCAGATGCGATAATGACATCGACCTTCTGTGATTGGAGCTGGGTTTGGGGCTGCTTAATTAAGTAAGCTTTATTGAGCACATGTACAGTCTTTGGTCCAACGATTCCATCGCCCACCAAACTGTACGCTCTTTGAAAATTGATCACACTTTGTTTGGTCATGGGTCCAAAGATGCCGTCTGCTTTTCCTACGTTAAAGCCTGCATAATTAAGTTTTGTCTGAAGCTCAATAACATCCGCCCCTCGGGATCCTAGCTTTAGTGTACTATCCCCCAGAGATGCTTGGACAAGAGTTGGCAGCGAAAACAGAAAGATAACTACAAAAAGCATTAGGACAATTCTTTTTTTCACTCTTCCTTCCATCCTTTCAATATAATATTTCTTACAACACATCGCTTCTTAAACCCATATTTTACCATGAGAAAATGTGCTATACTAGAATATCGTAAAGGTAAAAGAGATAATCCATGAGTAAAATGTTACATTTTTTCCAATAACCTTGAGTGATACCCCATGCTCTTAGTCATGAATTGGCTTGCCACGCGCTACTGCGATGTACTATAATAATTACTAATTACGACGCTTGTTATCTAAGACAGAAAAGTGATGGCTAACATCCAATTCATGTTTCAGAGCGCCGGATAAAGGGGAGGAATCATTTTGCGCAGTGATATAGTTAAGAAGGGTTCAACAAAAGCAGCTCATCGCTCCCTCTTTTATGCCATGGGCTTTACCCCTGAAGATCTTGAGAAACCCCTCATCGGGATTGTGAATGCTTTTAATGAGATTATCCCCGGTCACGGGCATCTAAAGGATTTGGCCCAAGCAGCCAAATTAGGTGTATCGGCCGCGGGTGGAACTCCGATCGAAGTACCTGCCATTGGAGTCTGCGATGGTATTGCCATGGGTCACAAAGGTATGAATTTTTCTCTGCCTAGTCGTGAGCTTATCGCGGATTCGATAGAAGCGATCGCGCAAGCGCATGCCTTAGACGGACTGGTCTTAATTCCTAACTGTGATAAAATCGTTCCAGGCATGCTCATGGCTGCAGCACGCCTCAACATTCCCTGTATCGTTGTTAGTGGTGGACCCATGTTGGCCGGTCGCTATCAGGGAAAAAGCATTAGTGTTAGCCAGATCTTTGAAGCAGCTGGCCAATATGAATCAGGGAAAATTAGTGCCGAGGAACTCGCAGCGATGGAACAGTCTGCCTGCCCAGGCTATGGCTCTTGTGCTGGCCTATTTACTGCGAATACAATGAATTGCCTGACTGAGGTTCTTGGCATGGCGCTTCCTGGTAACGGGACAATTCCCGCAGCGAACTCTGGAGCTCGAAAAATGCTGGCTAAACGGTCTGGTGCTCAAATCCTTGATCTCGTAAAACGGGATGTTAAACCTCGGGACATCTTGACCCAAAAGGCCTTTGAAAACGCCATAACTCTTGATATGGGGATTGGGGGATCCTCCAACACGGTTTTACATCTTACCGCGATTGCGCATGAAGCCGGTATTGATATTCCGCTCTCCCTCTTTGATTCCATCAGTGCCAAAACCCCTTACATTACGAAGCTCAGTCCTTCAGGCACTCACCACCTTCAAGACTTAAATGAAGCGGGTGGTATTAATGCCGTTATGTATGAACTGAACAAAGCTGGTGTTCTTCATACGGATGCTTTGACCGTTACTGGACCACTCGGCGATCGTCTGGAAAACGCCCAGACGACTTGGCCAGATGTTATTCATTCCATTGAAAACCCTTACCGTAAAACAGGGGGCATCGCCGTGCTTTCTGGGAACCTAGCCCCGGAGAATGCCATCGTGAAAGAAAGTGCTGTGGAAAGTAATATGCTCGTATTTGAAGGCCCCGCCCACGTTTTCAACTCTGAAGAAGAGGTGCTCAAAGCCCTTTTAAATAAACAAGTGCATGACGGGGAAGTCGTTGTGATCCGCTATGAAGGGCCTAAAGGCGGTCCTGGTATGAAAGAGATGCTCAATCCGACCGCTATTATTACCGGCATGGGACTGCGTGTGGCACTACTCACCGACGGACGTTTCAGCGGAGCTACACGCGGGGCGTGTATCGGCCATGTCTGTCCGGAAGCCATGGAAGGGGGGCCAATTGCCCTCGTGGAAAATGGCGATCTTATTTCCATTGATATCCCCAAACGTTCTCTCCAACTGCTTGTCTCTGACGAAGAGCTGGAAAAGCGTCGCCAAGCCTGGATAAGACCAGAGCCCAGAGTTAAATCTGGTTATCTGGCGAGATATGCTAAGTTAGTTTCCTCCGCGAACAAGGGCGCAGTTTTACTTTGATAGTATATTAAAGGCAGAGGTCGGGATTATCCCGGCCTCTGCCTTTTAATGGTTAAAAAAACTTACAACTTTTCACTTTTATTCTTCAAATCTGGGTAAAATAAATGAAACTTGTAAGGAGGATAACAGATGAACTTCCAATTGCCTAAATATAAGCAACCAAATTTTGACCAAGAGCCCTTTCTATCCGTACCCGATGCTCGCATTGTTGTAGTAGAAATTGATGGGGTGGCACCAGAGCACTATCATGCACTGTCAATATACCCGGAGTATTTTAAAATTAATGGAGAATGGATTTTAGCTAGTGAAAGCCGAATGGATGGTGTACCCGTGCTAAGAAGCGAGGGAACCATTCAGGTTGTTGAATTCAGAAACTTAAATGTTGGAGACAAAGTAATCGTCGGTCGAACTGAAGATGGCTCTGAGGGAATCTACATATATGCTAATGGTTTTAGATCTAACAATAGTAATTCAGAGGTATTCGCCTTTCGATCCGGTCGCTCCAGAGAGACAGCTTATTCCATAGACTACGACCAGCTCTACGAGCTCTTAAAGCATGAAAGGGATAACGGCTATATCGTCTGGATATTAGGTCCGGCTGTTGTCTTTGACTACGATTCTCGCCAAGCTCTCTCCTCCTTGATCTCTAGTGGTTATGCCCATGCCATCCTAGCAGGCAATGCCTTGGCAACCCATGACTTAGAAGCAGCTTTGTTTGGAACGGCTTTGGGCCAGAATACCTATAACCAACAATCCCCGCCGAATGCTCATTATCACCATTTAGACGTAATTAATAAGGCCAGGCAAGCCGGTTCTCTTGAGCTACTGCTTGAAAAGGAAACAATTCGGGAGGGAGTTGTTTATTCTGCCATCACAAATAATGTGCCGATGGTTCTCGCCGGCTCCATTCGAGACGATGGTCCACTCCCACCCGTCATCGCAGATGTGTATCAAGCCCAAGATGAAATGCGCAAGCACACCCGTAGAGCCACGACGATTATCTGTCTTGCTACACAGCTTCATACCATTGCAGCAGGAAATATGACCCCGGCTTACACACGAAAAGATGGTGATATCCGGCCGGTTTATATTTACTGTGTAGATATCGCTGAATTTGCAGTTAATAAACTTAAGGACCGAGGGTCATTAGAAGTGACTACTTTAGTAACCAACGTTCAGGATTTTTTGGTTCATCTTAAGAATAATTTAGTGTCCTCTTAGTTAATCATGAAAATAGCCAAGAGCAGCGTCTAGGATCATTCCCCAGTCGCTTTTCTTGGCAGAAATTTATGTAATTAATTCCACAATAATGCTTAAAGATCCACTGCTTTTTAGTTTGAGCAGTGGATTTTTAAATTCGAGCAAGGATCGTTCTAACGTTTTGGCAATTCAAAGGTATTTTTCAACGATACAATCCTGTTAAAGACAAGCTGATTGTGATTTGTATTCAAGGGATCAACATTAAAATAGCCATGTCTAAAAAATTGAAATTTGTCCTGCGGCTTTGAGTCTTTAATGTTTGGTTCAACGAATCCATGGATGATCTCCAAAGAGTTGGGATTAATGTGCTCCAGAAAAGACGTTTCATCCGTCATGTCTTCATCTAAGATCAACGGTTCATATAATCTGAACTCTGCAGGCACAGCCCGTGAGGCCTCCACCCAGTGGATAGTTCCTTTAACTTTTCTGCCCGTGAAGCCTGATCCGCTCTTGGTTTCAGGATCATACGTACAATGCAGTTCGATGACTTTTCCGGCCTCGTCCTTGACTATATGATTACATTTAATAAAATAAGCGTTTTTCAACCGTACTTCATTTCCGGGGAACAGTCTGTGATACTTAGCAGGCGGATTCTCAGTAAAATCATCTTGCTCAATATAGATTTCACGAGAAAAAGGAATTTGCCGGGTGCCCATTTCCAGGTTTTCAGGATTGTTTTCGGCATCCAACATCTCCACTTGCTCTTCTGGATAGTTCGTTATAACCACCTTGAGCGGCTTTAACACGGCCATCGTTCTCGGTGCTTTGAGTTTCAGGTCTTCCCGAATAAAATGTTCAAGCATCTTAGTGTCTACGACACTATCCGCTTTGGCCACCCCAATTTCGCGGGCAAAGGCCCGAATAGACTCAGCCGTATACCCTCTCCGTCGAAGTCCCGAAATGGTAGGCATGCGAGGATCATCCCAGCCGTCGACGAGCAAGTCATCGACCAGTTGCTTGAGCTTTCGCTTACTCATGACGGTATTTGTGATGTTTAAACGTGCAAATTCGTATTGACGAGGCACTTTCTCCATCTCACATTCTCTAATGACCCAATCGTATAAGGGGCGATGATCTTCAAACTCCAGCGTACAGATCGAATGTGTGACTCCTTCGATAGCATCTTCCAGCGGATGGGCGAAATCATACATCGGGTAGATGCACCAGAGGTCCCCCGTATTGTGGTGAGTCGCATGAGCAATTCGATAAAGGACAGGGTCCCGCATATTGATGTTCGGTGATGCCATATCTATCTTAGCCCGTAAAACTTTCTCCCCATCTTTGAATTCCCCTTGACGCATGCGTTCAAATAAAGCTAGGTTTTCTTCAACCGTTCGATCGCGCGAGGGGCTTCCCATGCCGGCCTCTGTTAATGATCCTCGCATCTGCCTGATTTCTTCTGCAGTGGAATCACAGGCATACGCTTTGCCTTTTTTAATTAGTATAACTGCGCGGTTGTACATTTCCTCAAAATAATTTGAGGCAAAAAACAATTCATCCCATTCATATCCTAGCCACGATACATCTTCCTTGATGGATTCCACATATTCTGTGTCTTCTTTAGCTGGATTCGTGTCATCAAAGCGCAGGTGGGTCTTACCCTTGAATTCATCCGCCAGTTCAAAGTTTAAAATGATAGATTTAGCATGTCCAATATGTAAATAGCCGTTGGGTTCAGGAGGGAACCGCGTGATAATATGATTGACCTTACCTGATTTTAGGTCCTCAAGGATAATATTTCTAAGGAAATTTGAAGTGGGTTTGTTTTCCATCCGTTATCAACCTTTCTTCCAAATCTGTTCCTGCATCTGCTCTTGCCCTAAATGATACTGCATACCAGGTGAGAGTTCAAATAAGTTGCAGCCAATATTCTGTCTACTTCTTGATACTTCAATTCCAGGGTCCTTCACTCACACTTACTGCGACTTGATTTCCATAAGCGTCACTGAAGCTTCCACTGTCTTGTTCTCGCGGAAAATTGTGACAGTGATTGTGTCGCCCGGCTTATACTTGAACAACTCACGGGTTAAACCTAGAGAGTTCTTTATGTCCTTGCCCTTAATCTTTGTCAAGATATCTCCAACACGAATTCCTGCTTTTTCAGCTGGTCCGCCTGGCGTGACTTTGGCAACATAGGCTCCAGTTGGCCAACCTTTTTGACTAGCGTATTCAGCCGTATAACGGGGATCGATTTGGACATTAAGTCCAGGATGACTGGCATACCCTTTTTCTATCAGTTGTTTAATAGTCGGCAAGGCGTCAGAAATCGGGATAGCAAAACCCATTCCTTCAAATCCTGGTTCCTGATTTTTTGCGGAGTTGATCCCAATAACTTGACCTTGGTAATTCACAAGTGGCCCGCCACTATTTCCAGGGTTAATGGCCGCATCAGTTTGAATAAGATTGAAACTTGCTTCCCCCTCGATCTCTAAGATCCGATTCGTTGCAGAAATGACACCCGTGGTCACGGATCGTGCAAATTCTTGTCCCCCTGGGTTTCCGATTGCAACCACTGGTTCACCTACCTGGAGTATTGAAGAATCTCCCTGTTGAGTGGCAGTAAGATTCAAGGTATCTGCTATCTGAACTACCGCTAAGTCCGTACGCTTATCGCCTCCTACTAGCTTGGCGTTAATATTACGGCCATCTGCCAAACTGACAACGATTTTCTCCGCCCCTACAATTACATGGTTATTCGTAACAATATAGCCATTTTGTGCATCAATAATAAATCCAGATCCACTTCCCACTTCCGTCAGACCGCTCCCCCCAAACACAGCGCCGGTGGAGCGAAAATTTGCAATCCCTACAACTGCTGGGCCACTGGCTTTGGCAATCTGAGCAACCGGGAAATTAGTAACCCCTTCAGTGTTGATGCTTGGAGTGGTTGCCCCATTATTTAATACCACTTGATTTGTGGGCGATTGTTTATTTCCGTATATAGATGGAACCAACGCCACCGCGATAACCCCGCCCAGTAAGGCACTGATTAAAGCAATTGCAACAGTCGAGAAAAACCCTGGCCTTCTGCGCGAGTTATTTTTATCGTTATAATAGCTCATGACTAACCCTCCTCAGACTATTAATTATTCTTTCAACATAATCAGTTCATGTGGCGAATAACGCGGGGCAACCTGCACCTGCACATCCCTGTTCTCTCTTGATCTATTTGAATCTCTCAGAATATGTAAAACTGTAGACAACGCAAGTTCCGGAGTATTATTTTCTTTACTAAGATGGGCCAACACGATCCGTTGCGTGTTTTCGGTCATCCATTCTAAGAGCCCTTCAGCTAGCTGTTTATTTTCAAGATGCCCATATTGTCCCCTAATCCGCTTCTTTAGATACGCTGGATATGGCCCATTCTGTAGCATTTCATCATCATAGTTTGCCTCAACGACAAAGGCATCACACCCTTTCAAATGACGGTGCATTTCTTCTGTAATCATTCCACTGTCTGTAGCAATACCGACGGCCAAGTTCATTTTATTCTCACGTTTTGGACGCGATACTTTTACTCCGAAACTTTCTCGACTATCGTGAGAAGTGGGATAGAGTATGACATCAAGACCTGCGCAGGAAAACGATTCTTGCACTTCCACCCGCTGGTTATCTGCAAGTTTTCCTAGCAAAGGACTCATCACCTTCCACAGCCCGCTCGTAGCATAGATGGGTATTTTTAGTTTACGGGCCAGTACACCCACTCCGCGGATATGATCTACATGTTCATGCGTAACTATAATTCCTTCAATTTCTAAGTCCGATATGTTTAACTGGGAGAGGTTATGGAATAGGCTCTTCCCGCTGATTCCACAATCCACAAGTAAATGTCGGTTTTCCTCTCCGACGAGAATTGCGTTCCCGGAACTTCCACTCGCTAATGTCGTAAAATGCATTTCTAGCTCCTCCGTTCCGGTAACTTAATTATTAATTTCAACAAAGTCGAAGGAGGGAGTGAAAACCCACTCTTGATTATTCAATAATTGGTTATCCAATATTCAAGACCCCCACGTGAACTCGTTCTATTAAAGTTGACCATTGAGACTTCGGTGGAAGAGTCTCCCCCACCGAAGTCTCAAAGAGGGGTGCTTAATTCGCCTTCACGGCAGGATTCGGGTTTTGATTAGTTGTTCCGTTCGTTGCAGGGTTAGCCTTGAGTTCGCTTTCAGCTTGATTAATCATCGCTTGAATCTGCTCTTTATCCGTACTTTTCTGAGCCAAAGGCAGGGCTTTTTTCCATTGATTAATTGCGCCAGCCCAATCTTGTTTTGCTTGAGAAAGGAAAATACCATAGTTAATCAAAGCATTAATAAAATCCGGTTGAATAACTAAAGCTTCTTTAAAACTCTTGTCTGCTAGATCATAGTTCCCGCTATAAAAAGCGGATGTCGCCATATCCACAATGACATTAGGATCCTTATTTGTTTTTAAGACAATTTGGTAAGCTTCGACAGCTTTACTAAAGTTCGCTTTCATCTCATCCGGTGCAACCGTTTGGGCAGCAACCCCTGCTTCATAATATTCATTTCCCAAGGCTGTTTGCAGGGGAACATTTTCAGGGTCTACCTTAGACTGCTGAACCATCGCATCGATACGCAACTTTTGGGCTTGGTATTCTGCAGTGGCATTAGCAGTCTGCGCAGCGCCCTTGCCAGTAGGTGTTTCATCATCCCCACTAAAGAAAAACACCAGAATTCCCGAACCAACCATTGCGATGCTAACAAGAACAGCAAGAATTCCTGCAAAAATACGTTGTGATTTTTTATTCAATTAATTCGCCTCCTCGGCCATATAATACCAAATATTATTGTAACATGTCTTCTCAAACCATCCAACCTATTATCCTCAAATTATTAACAACGGACATCTTGCGTTGGTACTGACGATATATTTTGTTGGACTTCTTTGATTTTAACATAGAAGGCCACCTCCAGACGTTTTTTCTGGAGCTCACACCCCAAGGTGTAGACCTCTGTGAGCTTTTGGGTAAAGGAAACGTTAGCTGCATGACACCCCCCACTGCAAGAAAAACGCGCCCAACACTCTCGGCAAGACGATTTGGCATAGACATTTGCCGAGCGAAAGTCCTGAACCAACTCCGACTTGAGCTGATGAGGAAATGCGTCATAGAGTGAACCCATTTTATACTCAACTTGACCAACAAATTGATGGCATGGATAAAGATCTCCCTCTGGAGAAATCGCCACATACTCATGACCAGCACCACATCCAGAAAGCCGTTTAATCAAGCAGGGTCCCTGATCTAAAGCAACATTAAAATGAAAAAAATTAAAATTATTATCTTGTGCTCGGCGTATCACAAGTTCTTCGCCGAGACGATCATACGCTTCCAGAATTTTATCGAGATCTCCCTCCTGGAAAGCATAGGCATCCTTAGGGCCTGCAACAACCGGCTCCATTGAAATTTGATTGATACCTAAATCAGCTATATGCAAAACATCCCGATCAAAATCTAAATTAAAATGCGTATATGTCCCACGAACGTAATAATAATTCCCTACCGCGTAAGGTGAGCTCTCCGGCCGTTTAGCTGCAAACCGTTTAATTAGAGGGGTAACTTTAGCGTAACTTCCCTGACCATTAGCGTATGGCCGCATACGATCATGAACTTCTGGGCGACCATCTAAGCTCAAGACCACACTGATCTCTTCTTTCTCCAGATAACTCTGAACCGATTCATCCAGTAATACTCCGTTTGTGGTCAATGTAAATTTAATAGTTTTATTTTTGTCTGCTGCAGCTTTTCTTCCGTATTTAACCAAATCTTTAACTACCTTAAAGTTAAGTAACGGTTCTCCACCGAAGAAATCGACTTCACAATGATCTCGATGCCCTGATGATTCTAAAACAAAGTCTATCCCCTTTTTACCTGTTTCAAAATCCATCAGCGTCCTGCTGCCTCCGAAGGCACCTGTCCCTGCAAAACAATATTTACAGCGCAAATTACAATCATGGGCCACGTGTAGGCAAATCGCCTTGACGATTGGTTGTTCTGGGTAATTCAGGGTTACCTCATCCGCTTCTAAGGAGAAAAGTGTCCCTTCCTTACGGAGTTCATCTAGTTCGGCAAGGATCTCTGAAAGCTCTTCCTTCTCAAACGCTTGTTTTCCTGTTTGCTTAAGGTATAGGTTAATCCCCTCAAGCGTAATCACCTTATCCACTTCTTGCAAATCCTCGCAGGCCTTGATTACATTAAATGTTCCCTCATCCAAAAGATGCAAGGATCCGGAATTGACATCATGTGCAATAAATAAATCTCCTTGACGATAACTATGAACATTCTTCTTAATACGATATCCTTTACTATTAACCATATTTAGCATCTAACTTCACTCTTTCTTCCCTGTCAATTAAAGAGAACCCAACCCTAAACGGGGTGGGTTCTGAATCCTATGTTTAATTAGCAAAAGCGTTTATTTAACACACACTTGGTTCCCAACCGTGCACGACGTCTTACAAGCAGATTGGCAGGAAGTCTGACACTTGCCACACCCTCCGGTCTTCACCGTTGCACTTAGATTTGTTTTCACTATGGTCTGAATGTGTTTTGCCATTCAAACACCCTCCTCTCGATACTTACGTCATTTAATTCATTCTAGATTATACCACAGAGACAATGAAAAAGGCAAAGCTAGATATCGTCTAGTTCACTAGCCTTTAGCCAACTCGAGTAATTACGAGAAAAACGGATATAACAATTAGAAATTCACCCTAAATTAAATTATTAGCAAAATTGTTGACGAATTTGCTTTATTATACATATAATGAAGTGTACTAATTTCTAATCTCTGTTAGGTGAGGCTCCTGCATTAGACATAGGCCACTGCCCAGAAATGTCGAGAGACGCCAATTGGGTAGAACAGGTATTACCGGCATAAGGTTTTACCTAAGGTGGCTGAGAAAATTCTACGCTATGCAGTGCTAAAGCTCAACGAGTAGGGAGGTCCATAACGTTTGTTTATAGACCTTCTATTTGCTATAGAGGTCTTTTTCTTATACTAGTCAGAAAGTATAACTTTCAGTTATATACTTTCTGGGAGCATAAGTGCAACTAAGGCGATCGCTGGCGCCTGAAGGCTTGGCGCTAGCCAAGTTTTCTTTATACCCGCTTATTATATTCAATCTTTTAGGGGAATTTAAAGGAGGTGGTTTTATGGATTCTGGACCTTACCCTGATTACATGCGCAATTATACTACGATTCATACCAGACAGAGTCATTTGGACAGTAGGCACCAGACTCCGTCACGCAAAGGAGGGAATTAAATGAATGACCTGAAGGTTCTAGGAGAATTTTATTTCAGTCAATTGTCCAATAAACCGATCTGGGATGCCAAAGGACGTCGTATTGGTCGATTGTATGACATGGCCATACGCTGGGACAGTGTCTCTCCTCAGGTAACTGGCATTCGCTATGCTAAAGGGATCCCTGCTCTAATTCCTATCGAGTGGGTCGTTTCTTGGGACACAGAGGGTCTGCGTCTTAATACCACGTTTGATCCCCTACTGACGTGCCCGTTACACGATGATGAAACTTTTATTGGAAAATGGCTGTTAGATAAACAAATCATTGACTTAGAAGGTTCTAGACTGGTACGAGTGAATGATATTTCCTTATCGTGGGTGTCCCACGATGATCATCAATATATCGTCTTAATTGCTGTAGATATCGGTATACGAGGTTTATTTCGCAGGTTGGGCGTTGAGTTTCTACTGAGTCGGATCGAGAATAAATTTGTGGGTAGTCAGTATATCAAACCTTTAGAAAGCCGAACGTCATCCCTTCAACTTACTAGAGAAAAAGAACAACTTCGCCAGCTTCACCCAGCGGACATTGCCGATATTATTGAAGAGATGGACTATAAACAAAGGGCTAATTTCCTGGATGCGCTCGATTCACAACAAGCAATCGATGCCTTAACAGAGATGGAATTGGATACCCAGGTTGAAATGATTAATCAGATGGATGAGGGCAAGGCCTCTGATATCTTAGAAGAGATGCCTGCTGACCAAGCCGCTGACATTTTGGGTGAGTTGTCCTCCGCCAAGTCAGAAGAGCTTCTTCGCTTAATGGAATCTGATGACGCTGAAGATGTTCGGGAATTAATGCAGTATGAGGAAGACACCGCTGGTTCAATTATGACCACAGAATATGTCGGTTTGCCGTTCTGGCTTACCGCTGAACAAGCCATTGAGGAAATAAGACGACTAGCTCCTGAAGCGGAAACTATCTATTATCTTTATGTGGTGGACGAACAAGAAATCCTCGAAGGGGTCCTTTCTCTACGAGAACTAATTATTGCTTCCCCTAAGACTCCTTTAAAAGATTTAATGCATACCAAAATAGTTAAGATCTCTCCCTATGACGATCACGAAAAGGTGACTGACATCATCCACAAATATGGACTGTTGGCAGCTCCAGTCGTCAACGATCAAGATCAAGTCTTAGGAATCATCACGGTGGATGACGTTTTGGAGTTATTAATGCCAGATCGCCCACGAGTGGAAAGTCACACCACCTTGATCGCCCGACGCCGCGCGGCAAAAGGGGGTCATGGCGAATGAAAGAACGCATTGCCTTGTTCTTAGCCGTTATGGGCCCTGGAATCGTCACTGCTTTTGCCGATAATGATGCTGGAGGAATAGCAACTTATGCAGCCGCTGGTGCTAAGTATGGTTATTCACTTATCTTTGTCATGCTCATCAGCACTGTGCTTTTGGCTATTGCCCAAGAGATCTCCGCGCGTACAGGAGCAGTGACAGGTCGTGGTCTGTCTGACTTAATTCGGGAACAGTACGGTGTGAAATGGACTTTCTTTGCCATGAGTGTCCTCCTAATTGCCAATTTAGGCACTACTGTTTCCGAGTTTTCTGGAATTGCCACAAGCTTTGAAATCTTCGGGGTTAGCAAGTATATCTCCGTCCCGGCAATGGCTGCTCTTATCTGGTGGCTTGTCATCAAGACGGATTATGGCAAAATGGAGAAAATACTACTACTCCTCTGCTTGACCTTTTTCAGTTATGTGATCTCTGGTTTTATGGTCAAACCGCCCTGGCCGGAGGTTTTGATTCACTCTATTACCCCTTCGTTTTCCGGATCCCCTGCATTTTTACTGATGGCCATAGGGGTGATTGGCACAACCATTACTCCGTGGGGACAGTTCTATGTCCAATCTTCTGTAGTTGATAAGGGCATCACAGCTCAAGATTATCGGTATACTCGTTGGGATGTCTTAATTGGAACGTTTTTCACAGGCTTCATCGCCTTCTTTATTATTGTCTCCACTGCAGCAACGCTCTACGCCAACAAGATACCCATTGAAACGGCAAAAGATGTGGCCCTCGCCTTAAAACCCTTAGCTGGAGAATATGCCACTTTACTCTTCGGCTTTGGCTTGCTCGGCGCATCTATGTTAGCTGCCTTTGTACTCCCCTTAAGTACCGCCTACGCCGTCTGTGAAGCCTTTGGCTTTGAACACGGCATCAGTAAATCCCATAAAGAAGCCCCTGTGTTCTTTGGGCTTTATACTGTTCTCATCGTTTTAGGTGCCGCGATCGTCTTATGGCCCAATTTATCCTTGTATAACGTCATGTTAACCACTCAAGTCGTTAACGGGGTACTTTTGCCCCCCATTCTCATCTTCATGGTACTGATTGCTAGTAAGAAAAGCATCATGGGCGAGTATGTAAATACTAGGTTTTTCAATGTCATCGCCTGGGCCTTTACCTTTGTTTTAATATTTCTGACCCTACTTTTACTTGTATCAACTGTGTTCCCCGATTTTACGGGTAACATTTTTGGATTTTTGGGATTATAGAAGAACAATAAGAGGAGGTAGTTACCACTTAATAAAGTGAGTAAAACCTCCTCTTATTTTCAGCAAGTTAATCCTCTGCCCAGTGTCTTTAGACACTGGGCAGAGTCATACCACGGATATTAAATTTCTTAATACTCGCTCTAAAAAAAGGGGTTCAAGATTCCTTCTCAGAAACCCTGAACCCCTTGTGATTACGTATGGAGCGGACGACGAGATTCGAACTCGCGATCCTCGGCTTGGGAAGCCAATACTCTACCGCTGAGCCACGTCCGCAGGATATTACAAATTCATTATAGCCAAGCTACGTCTATTCGTCAAGGCTGTAAGTGGTGCCTCAGGACGGAATCGAACCGCCGACACGAGGATTTTCAGTCCTCTGCTCTACCGACTGAGCTACCGAGGCAAATGATAGTGGTGACCCGTACGGGATTCGAACCCGTGTAACCGCCGTGAAAGGGCGGTGTCTTAGACCGCTTGACCAACGGGCCTTAGTATCAATGTGCGAATGATGTCGTTGTTTGACCAAATCATGCTCACAAATATGAATATTACACGAAATTCCAATCCGTGTCAAGACCTCTTTTGCCACATTTAAATATTAAATTTCTTTAAGGATTCTTGCAATTCATCGGCCATTTGCGCCAAAACCTGACTTGAAGAGGCGATTTCCTCATTTGAAGCTGTTTGTTCCTCCGTTGCAGCCGATACGGTCTGGGTCTGGCCGGTGATATCCCGACTAGTCTCATATATCTCAGTTATCGAAGAAACTATTCGTTCGCTCCCTAACGCCATCTGTTCAATCTCGTCAGAAATTTCAACGACCTGCGACGAGACTTCGCTAACTAGTGTGGAAATTTCACGAAATGCTTGGCCTGCCGTCTCTGCAACTTCAGTCCCCAATTTAACTTGGTGCGTCCCCTCATTCATCGATAAAACTGCTTTTTGAGTATCTTGTTGAATTTCATTGATTAGCAACGCTATCTGGCGTGAAGCTACCTGTGATTGTTCTGCTAACTTACGGACCTCATCCGCTACGACTGCAAAACCTCTCCCTTGCTCACCAGCGCGCGCTGCCTCAATTGCAGCATTTAAGGCGAGAAGATTCGTTTGCGAAGCAATACCTGATATGGTATCTACAATCTGTCCAATCTCCTTGGAACGCTCTCCTAACTTTGCAACTACCTCTGCAGACCCAGTCACTGTTTTCTCAATATTAAATATCTGCTGGATAGTTCTATCGATTGCTTGACTTCCCACTATAGCTGAAGAGGCTGTTCTTTCAGAGGAGTCTACAGCTATTTTGGCGTTCCCTAACATCTGTTGAATCCCCGCTGACATTTGCTGTACAACTGAAGAAGTTTCGTTAACTGCCTGAAGTTGTTTTTCTGCCCCTTCCGAGACTTCCATTATAGCGCTAGCCACCTGTTGGGAAGCTTGGGCGGATTGTGCTGCCCCAGCGCTCAATTCTTGAGATGACGCCGCAACTTGCGTTGACGACAACGACACTTGTTGAACAAGGTGTATTAAGTTATCAGACATGATTTTAAATGCTCTACTAAGTTGCCCAATTTCATCTTTTGAAGTATTCTCGAATTGTCCAATTTTTAGATTACCCCGAGCTATTTCTTCGGCACTCTCTGCAACAGCAACTATTTGCTTGGAAATTTTATTACTTAAGACAATGCCAAATACAAGAGAAACTCCACAGGCCAGTAGGATGGATATAATTGTATAAATTATACTCTGCTTGCTCTTTTGTTGATAATCCAGTCGTTTTGCTTCAACAAGTTTATCTATATCGTCTACCCAGTTGCCTGTCCCAATCACCCAATTATAAGGTTGAAACAACAAAGTATAACTTCTTTTGGGTAACGCTTCGGTTTGATTCGGCTTAGCAAATGTATAGTCCGTATACCCGCCACCTGCTTGAGTTCCCTTAGTAATAAACTCACGTACAAAGAGTTTACCCTGTGTGTCCTTGCCGTCATATCGCGACTTACCCTCAGAAGCCGATCTTCCTAAAAGAACAACATTTATTCCCTCCGTTGTATCAACCCAAAAGTAATTCTCCCCATCAAACCGTAAATTTCTAACCAAATCAGCAGCTTTCTTTTTTGCTTCTTCTGGAGTTAATTCTCCTTTTTGCTGCTTATTATAAGTATCTTGAACTAAACTATAAGCAGTTTGCACCTCCAATTTAATCGTCCTGTCGAATTGTTCATATAGAGTATTGCGATATTGTGTCATACTAGTTTTCTCTGTCACTATTAAGTTGTAAATATTATATCCTCCAAGGATTGAACCCATGATTAGCGCAGTTGTTAATAACAAAAAAATAATTCGATATTTAATTTTGGTCATACTCTTAACTCCCTTTCAAAACACCTTACAATTTACCTATCGCGAAAATGATAACCATAATTTATATAAAAACAAAATCGCCACGCAAAATTGGCATGGCGACAGAGTCAAAAATGGTAGCTCGGCAATCATCACCCAAACGTGTAAGACCCGAAACTTTGCGTCCCTAGCTTTCGCCAGGTTTGCCTTTGTCATTAGCCCTATTTAAATGTAATAGCATAGAGTGTGAGGAATCCTACCTCACATAGATTTTTTCTTATTGAACTATAACACATAACAGAGGAAATTTTAATATTAATTTTTTTAAAATTTAACAAAGTTCGATTTAAACGTTACTTCTATGTGAAATTATGCAACATTTCTGTAAAACCGCTCCACCTATGCTGAAAATCGAAGAAGCGAATACCCAACAACCTGAGTATTCACCCCTAGCGCACTGTTTCAATGCACTGAATTCTACCACTTTTGAATAGGAAGTATGATAAGCTGCTGAAATTTTGTTGCTTAAAACAATTTTAGCCACGTTTACACAACCTTCCGATTTGATAGAATGTGATTACTGTACACACTCTGAAAAATCATCTGCTATGCAACGTAGCTATCTGTGGGCTAAATGCCTTACTGTCTTACTGTCTTAATGGTGAGCCATCCGCGACTCGAACGCGGGACACCCTGATTAAAAGTCAGGTGCTCTAGCCAACTGAGCTAATGGCTCACATAATTACATCACGAATTTAAATACTACACTAAAACTTATATATTGTCAAGGTTCTAGTTTGAATTCACTCGTATGAAATTATAAGTGTTGATCGGCTATATTTCGCAATTCAGTGGGCAACCGAAACAGAGGTCAGACAGCAGAAGCCGGAGATCAGATTTTTCTGAGCTCAGCTTCTGCTATCTGACCTCTGTAATGGCTTAGAGGCCCTAGAAACACCTTTCTAAGATCCCAACCTTATAGACCTAGAATATCTCGCCTCTTACTATGGTTTGTTCGCGTCCTGGGCCAATTGCGATCAACGTAGCAGGTACACCAGTCAGCTCTTCGATTCGGAGAATATATTTTTTGGCAGCCTCAGGTAAATCCTCGAAGCGACGGACATCGGTCAGATCTTCGTGCCAACCAGGCATTTCCTCATAAACAGGTTGAGATTGCTTAAAGATCTTTTGGCTTTGCGGAAATTCCCGAATAATTTCTTCCCCTACACGATATCCAACGCAGATTTTTAATGTCTCAAACCCTGTTAGGACATCAAGTTTCGTAACAGCAAAATCAGAAATTCCGCTCACTCGAACAGCATAGCGAGCAATAACCGCATCAAACCAGCCGCAGCGACGCGGACGTCCTGTGGTGGTTCCAAACTCATGCCCATTGGCCTGGATTTGTTCTCCAATCTCATCTAGAAGTTCTGTGGGGAACGGACCTTCTCCCACTCGTGTAGTATACGCTTTTATGACCCCTACCACGCGATCGATTCTAGTTGGACCTACACCTGCTCCGATACAAGCTCCTCCTGCTATCGGATTAGAAGACGTCACATATGGGTATGTTCCATGATCAATATCCAGTAAAGTCCCCTGGGCCCCTTCGAAAAGCACTTTTCCTCCTGTGCGAATACTTTCGTCAATCGCCAGTGAACTATCAGTCACCATCGAACGAAGTTTTTCGGCATATCCCAAGTATGGTTCATAAATATCTTCAAATTTAAGGGCTTCATGGCCATAGACTTTCACAAATAAGTTGTTTTTTTCTACTAAATTACGTCGAAGCTTTTCAGCAAACTCATCCTTATCCATGAGATCAATGATGCGAATCCCGATCCGGGATGCCTTATCCATGTAGCAAGGGCCGATACCGCGCTTCGTTGTCCCAATTTTATGTTCACCGCGTGCTTCTTCTTCCAAACCATCAAGAACCCTATGGTAGGGCATAATAACATGGGCATTACTACTAATCAGTAGCTTGCCTGTCTCAATGCCTCGCTTAGCAAGGTAACTGAGTTCCTCCAACAAAACCTTGGGATCAATTACCACACCATTTCCAATAACACAGGTCTTGTCTGAATAAAGGATCCCGGACGGAATCAGGTGAAGCTTAAACTCTTCTCCCTTCACAACAACCGTATGACCAGCATTGTTACCACCCTGGCAACGGACAACGACGTTCGCCTTTTCGGCTAGGAAGTCCGTAATCTTACCTTTACCTTCATCTCCCCATTGAGAACCAATTAATATGACAGCAGCCATTATATATTCCTCCTATCTTTCTTTAAAGAAAACTTGGATATTAATCGCCTATAGTCCCAGTCGCCTAAAAATATCCTCAACGTGCCCTAGGTGATATTTAAGATCAAACAAACCCTCAATTTCTTCTTTGGTAAGATACTTTGTTACTCGAACATCCGCTGAAACAACTTCAATGAAATCTATCCCATTATCCCAGGCATGAAAAGCATCCTGTTGAACCCAGGCATAGGCTTCTTCTCTCATACATCCGTGTTCGACTAAGGCCAAAAGGACTCTCTGGGAGGACGTCAATCCAAATGTCTTTTGTAAATTCCGTTTCATCTGTTCCTCACGTATCTTAAGCCCAGAAATTACTCGGGTCATCTGTCGGAGCATATGATCCAAGAGAATGCAACTGTCTGGTAGGATGACGCGTTCCACAGAGGAATGAGTCATATCCCTTTCATGCCAAAGTGCAATATTTTCCATAGCCGCTAAGGCATTGCCGCGCAAAAGCCGCGACATTCCTGCCACCTGCTCACACACAATAGGATTACGCTTGTGCGGCATCGCAGAGGACCCTTTTTGCCCCTCTGCAAAGGGTTCCTCGACTTCGAGAATATCTGTTCGCTGCAAATTGCGAATTTCCGTTGCAATTTTTTCAAGTGAACCACCGATTAACGCCAAGGTTGTCATAAAATGTGCATGTCGGTCCCGTTGCAAGATTTGATTACTTACTAACGCCGTTTCTAACCCCAAGTGTTTACAGACTGCTTCTTCAACTTCAGGGGCAACGTTGGCATACGTTCCTACCGCTCCTGAAATCTTTCCAGCACTTACTGAAGCAATTGCTTGATCGAGACGTTCTGCTTGGCGATCAATCTCTGCAATCCATACTGCCAGCTTCAGGCCAAAGGTCAGCGGTTCAGCATGAATGCCGTGACTCCTGCCGACCATGACGGTATATTTACTTTCCAAGGCTCGGCTAACCAAAGCGTCTCGAAACGCTCCTAGGTCTTTCTTCAACAAACGTCCTGAATCTCTTAATACGAGGCTTAAAGCGGTATCCTTCACATCTGAAGAGGTCAATCCGAGATGAAGGTATTTACCAGCTTCCCCGATTTCCTCCACAATCGCTTGCAAAAAAGCAATCAGGTCGTGACGTACCACTGCCTCAATTTCCAAGACTCTCATTGGGTTCACTTTTGCCTTAGCACGGATTTCTTCCATAGCTGCTTGAGGTATTTCTCCCCGCTCAGCCATAACCTCAGCGACGGCAAGTTCAACCTCCAACCAACGTTCATATTCATATCCGTCCTGCCATAACTTGCCCATTTCAGGGTGAGTGTATCTATCGAGCAAATCCTTCGCCCCCTGTTTTCCACGTTTAAGGCACCCATTCTATCAGTGAGTGTTCCTTGTTTCATTAAAAGTCCCGCTGTTCAGCTTAAGCTGCACAAGTTCACTTGACGCTTCTCTTAAATTAACCTTATTAGCTTCCGCGCTTAACTACTAGGTTATACCTTAGATACAATATCACGACCCACAACGATACCGGTCGCCGACGCCTGCATCAATCCGCGGGTAATGCCAGCACCATCCCCAATAGCATATAATCGAGGAATTGCTGTTTCAAAATTTGTCTTTACTTTTACTTTAGAAGAATAAAACTTGACCTCCACACCATATAGCAACGTATTTTTGGAGTACATGCCTGGCGCAATTTTGTCAAAGGCCTTCAAGGTTTCAATCAAGGAAGTCAAGTAACGTTCTGGCAAGACATAACTAAGGTCTCCCGGCACCGCAGAAAGAAGAGTCGGAATCGTGGTTGATTTACGAAGACGAATCTCAGTTGTTCTCCTACCCTTGAGAAGATCTCCCAAACGCTGAACCATTACGCCGCCACCCGTTAACATGTTCGCCAGGCGGGCAATATATCGACCATATTCAATGGGTTGATGAAAAGGCTCTGTGAAACGAGTTGAAACCAATAAAGCAAAGTTCGTATTTTTAGTTTTTTTCTCTGGGTCGGCATAGCTGTGCCCATTCACGACGGCAATGCCCCCATCGTAATGTTCCTCAGACACAACACCTCCTGGGTTAACACAAAAACTCCGTGTTTTCAGGTCGTACGTGTCCGAATAATAAACCAGCTTTGCTTCATAAAGATCCTTTGTTAAATGATCCATAATAGAATTAGGCACTTCTACGCGTACACCTATGTCCACCTCATTGTTTTCTGTGACTACTCCTAAACGGATTGTCTGCTCAGCGAGCCAGGTTGCCCCCCCTCTTCCTGGAGCCGCAACCACATATTGAGCAAACACCTCATCCAGTTCACTTTCATCTCCACGTTTAATAGTTGCCCCTGAAACCCCCTCTGGTCCGGCTATAATATCCTTTACTTCTGCAAGTTCCCAGAAGGTTGTGTTTGTCGTGTTCATTAGATGTTCGTACATGCCCTTTAAAACATTATAAGCCAACTCGGTTCCCAAATGTCGTACTGGACAATGAATCAACTGAATACTATGGCGTGATGCCTCGTATTGAAGTTCTTCAACCCGACGGGTATCTAGTCCATATACTTTTTCCTGAGCTCCAAATTGACGATAAATAGAATCTGCATAATCAATCAGTTCCTGCGCTTGTTCTTCTTTCATATATTCCGTTAGACGACCGCCAACTGCAGGACTCAAGGATAATTTCCCGTCACTAAAGGCCCCTGCACCAGACCAGCCTCTGGTAATAGCGCACGGCTTACACCCTACACAAACTCCCGTTGCGCGGGCTGGGCATTTTCGTTTTTCAATAGTTCGGCCGTTATCGACAATAAGAACTTTTAAATCTTTATTGTGCTTTGATATCTCTAAGGCAGTAAAAATTCCCGCTGGACCAGCACCTATGATTAAGACATCCACTTTATGTTTCAATTGTATAGCCTCCTAGAGCTATTTTCGTTTACCTATGGTAAAGAACCTCTAGCCACAAACAAATTCATCTTAACAATCCTCCTCCTCCTTGTCAATCAAATAATCGAACATTAAGTTAAAATATACATAAAACATTCGACAATTTCTACTTTCTTCTGGAGTATCACAAATTGACAAATGACGTAAAAAAACCCCGGCCTATGATTTAGGCAAGGGAATTTGATTAAGCGGTTTGATGTTGACGCTCCAAGTTTACAAACTTAGTGAATTCTTTAAGAAAGCCCAATTCAACGGTCCCTACTGGGCCGTTGCGATGTTTTGCAATAATTAACTCAGCAATACCTTTCTTCTCCGAGTCGTGATTATAATACTCATCACGATATATAAAGGAAATTACATCCGCATCCGCTTCAATTGCCCCCGATTCTAACAAATCCGACATAATCGGCCGTTTGTCTTGGCGTTGCTCAACACCCCGGTTAAGTTGTGATAAAGCAACGACTGGGATTTTCAACTCCCGTGCAAGCCCTTTTAGAGTTCTGGAAATCTGAGCCACCTCTTGCTGTCTGCTTTCTGTCCTTTTCTCTTTACCACCAACTGACAGTAACTGAAGATAATCAATTACGATCAAGCCCAAATTATGTTCCACTTTAAGGCGACGAGCCTTTGATCGGAGCTCGACTAAGGTTATTCCCACCGTATCATCGATAAAGATCGGCGCGTCCGAAAGAGGACCTACTGCTCGTGTCAATTTCGGCCAATCAGTATCGAGTAAATCTCCGGTCCTTACGCGCTGTTGATCAACCATCGCTTCCCCACAAAGCATTCGTTGCACCAACTGCTCTTTGGACATTTCCATGCTAAAAATGGCCACGGGAACCTTAGCACGCACTGCTGCATTTTGGGCCATGTTCAAAGCCAAAGCTGTTTTTCCCATGGAGGGCCGTGCGGCAATGATCACTAAATCCGTAGGCTGCCACCCAGACGTTATGCGATCTAATTCTGTGAAAAAGGTGGGAACACCCGTAAGACTTCCTTTATTAGCATATAAAAATTCAATCTTTTCAAAGGTCTCTAGGAGAACGTCACGGATAAAGCTAAATCCATCTTTAACGCGACGACGAGAAAGGTCAAGAATCAACTTTTCTGCTTCTTCCAAAAGAACACGGGCCTCTTCCCCTGGCTCATATCCTCGCTCTAAGATACTGCTAGTAGCACGAATGAGCTGACGAAGAAGAGCCTTTTCTGTTACAAGTTTAGAATAATACTCTATATTCGCCACTGAAGGAACAGACCTGGCTATCGCGGAGATCGAAGATATCCCGCCTACCTGTTCCAGACGTCCCTGCTGACGCAAAATCTCTGCAACACTTACTAGGTCAATGGGATCTCCTTTTTCAAAGAGATCTCGAATCGCGGAAAAAATTAAGCGGTGATTATCTCTGTAAAAGTCTTCCGGTTGAAGCATTTCAAAAACAGAACTACCGACCTCCGGTTCGAGCATCATCGCACCTAAGACCGCCTGTTCGGCCTCTAAATTCTGGGGTGGAACTTTTAATAGTTCCATAATTTCTCTCCTCCCGGACGTACTCACACTCACTCTCTCTTGCAATGCAAGTAAAGTCCAGTTTAAAATACGTGCTTCATTGCCTCTTCTATCGTACTAACCCCCACCACTTCAATGCCATGCAAGCTTTGAGGTATATCAGCCATATTTTCTAGTGGGATTAAGACCTTGCGAACTTCTACCTGCTTTGCTCCGAAAATCTTTTCGTAAATGCCTCCGACGGGTTTAACCTTACCTTGAATGGAGATCTCACCTGTAACCGCAACATCTTGACGCAGTGGTCGCTTTTTCAGAGCGCTATAAATTGCCAGAGTTGTGGCCAAGCCTGCAGAAGGGCCGTCGATTTTTGCCCCGCCGATGACATTCACATGCACATCATAATTGTGCAAATCTTCGCCCGTCAGGTCTCGAATGACAGCGGCGGCATTGAATACAGCATCTCTCGCCATACTTCCAGCCGTTTCGTTAAAACGAGACGTTCCTTTACCATCCCTTCCAGCAAAGGTGATCGCCTCAATCTCCAAAACTGAGCCTAAAAACCCGGATACCCCTAATCCTAAAATTCTTCCAATTTCTAAGCCCGGTTGGACCTTACGAAAAATATAAGGGGTAAGTCGGGCCGAGCGCAGAACTTCATAAACATCAGTACTTGTCACTTTAATGTTTTCTTGATCTGGGTTACGATATCTCGCCAGGCCGTAAGCATCAGTCAGAATACTATTTGCTTTCCGTCCTTCAATCACATATTCGCTAATAATTTCTGGGACATTATCCTCCAATGCCACCTCAAGTTTTTGGGCAGCTTGAATTATTATCCGCTGTACCTCTCCCGGCTCGAGAGGCACAAAGAAGACTTCTGAACAGCGAGAACGAAGGGCTGGATTAAGCTCTGCGGGGTCCCGCGTGGTGGCTCCGACGAGCACAAAATCAGCAGGGGCCCCCTCATCAAAGAGTGCTTTTATCCACAGGGGAACATGTGGATCACTTGGATCATAATACGAAGAATCGAAGGATACTTTCTTATCCTCGAGCACTTTAAGTAATTTATTTAAAAGCAAGGGATCCATTTCTCCAATTTCATCAATGAAAAGGATGCCTCCATGAGCTTCGCTCACCAATCCCATTTTCGGTTCTGGTATACCCGTATCTGCTAAGTCATGCTTAGCCCCTTGGTATATTGGGTCATGAACCGATCCTAATAGAGGATTGGTTGAATCTCTAGGATCCCACCTAAGAGTCGTTCCATTTACTTCAATAAACGGGGCCGCTTTAGCAAAGGGAGAATGAGGGTGGTCCTTAACTGCTTTTAAAGCAACTCGAGCAGCAGAAGTCTTCCCCACTCCAGGTGGTCCATACATCAAAATATGTTGGGGAAAAGGAGTCGCTAACTTCGCAAGTAAGGACTGCATAGCGCTTTCCTGTCCTATGATTTCTTCCACTGTCTGAGGGCGCAATACATCAAACGCCGAACGCTTCAGAGATATGGTTTTCATCTTTTCAAGGACTGCAAGCTTTTTGAGTGTTTGGGCATTTTCTGGTCCAGACGTCTCTTGAAGGACTTGAATCTTTATATCTTTAACATAATCCTCATGTCGTTCCTGCATCTTTTCAGCAACAACACGTTCCAGCCGTTCCTCCACAGAACGTCGGGCAATTAGTTCCGCGATCTGCTCTTCGATTTCATCTAGAAGCTGTGGGATTTCCTGCAGCTTAGGTATTATCTGGACAGTAGGATCATCCGAGACAATTTTACGTAAGCCGGCAACTCGCTCAACAAGCTCATCGGAACGCATAAGTTTAAGCGCTCCTAACTTACTGGCCTTTAACACTAGCTTGTCAGTTCCATGATAATTTGAAAGTAGTACATAGAGGGTCTCAACCTCTCGGTTCCACTCTTCCTCATCGTGTAACCGATCAGCAATATTTTTATGATTTAACCATTTTGTCAAAATCCCTTTCATAAGGGGTCCCCTTTCGTGGTTCGTGGTTCTTATAGGGCAACAACATTTACCTGAAGTTTGGCTATTACCTCAGGATAAATTTTTACGTGGACCTCATAATTTCCTAAAGCCTTAATCGGTTCCTTTAACTCTAGCTTTCGTTTATCCACTTCAACCCCATGCTGTTTCTTTAAAGCATCAACAATTTCCTTGCTGGTTACCGAACCAAATAAACGCCCTCCTTCGCCGGTCTTCGTCTTAACGTCTATCAAAAGAGCATTAAGCTTTCCTGCTAATTCGATGGCGTTCTCTTTTTCCTTTTCTTTTCGGCGGTCTTCCAAAGCTTTCTTATGTGTAATATCCTGAATATTCCCATTGGTTGCCTCGATCGCTAACTTTTTAGGGAAGAGAAAGTTCCGAGCATACCCATCAGCAACTTCAAAAACCTGCCCTTTTTTACCCGTTCCTTTGACATCTGCTTGTAGAATAACCTTCATGTGAATTCCTCCTTAAGATTCTTCTGGTAAACGACGGAAATTAAAAACTATGTCAAACAGTCCAAACATTATTAGACTTATGACACTGAAGAAGAGATAAATAAAGCTACCAAAGATTAATGCGAATTTAAAAAAGCGAGGGATCTTTGGCGATTTCAACAGATACACAAACACGGATACACCCAGAATTAGGGTTAAGACCCCGTAAAAAACCATTATATTAATGCCTAATCCACGAACACTTGCCCATGCAAATTGATCACCCAAAAGGTAGAGGGCAATTCCTAGAACTGCACCCCAGACTGCATACCACGGCAACCGCCAGTGCGTAAACGGGATCCGCTCTTCATCTTCCTTAAACCAGATTCTCACAAAATAAAAAACAACTCCAAACTCAACTACGGCAATCAGCGCTGATAAACTAGGAAGGACCAAAGCATAAATGTGAATTACTTCTTGCAATACCTCTCGAAACTGCACCTCGGTAAGCCCTTGTTGTTGCATTGCTGCCAGTAATCCTGAAGCTTGGTATTGTTGTATTGTCATATTAACCATGTCACTCTCAATTAGGACACTAACCGTTTGCCCCATGAATAATAGGGTGGGGACTGTCCCTAAAAGTGCAGCCAACGCTGCACTCCAGAAGAAGGTCACACGCACTGGCCAATTTTTCTGCCAGCCCATAACCCCTAATAACCCCGCCATTGGGACGAAGGTCATCAGATTTAACGCCGTCACTCCAAAAACAATTAACGGCACAGCATAACCAATCAACAGAGAAACCGCAGCTATAGTTAGCCCTCTTCGACGACCGACCAAAAACACGGCGACTAATATGAGTGCTCCCCAAATAAACCCCCATGTTCCCAAAAAGCTTCCTAACCCAGGAAAGATCAATAGGATAGCCAGTGCTAAATAGTTCAAAGCCTCTTCATCTTTTAACAACATGTTAACCAATTCTCCTATGCTTAATCTTCAGGGGCAAGGTAGCTTAAAAGCAAGCTTAGGTCTCCCCACTGATTTTCAAGATTCATTTCATCTGAAATTTTTAACCCCTCAAGACGCTGTAAAAGCATGCGATCCAGACGGGAAAAGTCAAAACCCAACCGTCTTGAAAGCAGATAACTCATCCCAATTAGATCTGCCAACCCTTGGACCATCTCATCCTCTGAACCGCTCAATGTTCCATGATGGATAAGCCACTGTGCCTGAATTAAATTGACCTTTAGTTCATCAATGGCCCTTAAGCCTTTGACAACATCAACTCCAAAATTATTTTCCAGGGTTGCCCCCTCCTAAAGTCATTTTCTCAACTATCCAATTAGAGTTCGTGATAGCCCTGTAAATCTCCTGCACTTGAGTCTTATAAAAATATAACCATAACACGTATTGCCTTAAAAATCAAAAAGGGAGCTCTCGCTCCCTTTTTCAAATACTAGTCAGAAAAACTAAGGAGTTTTCTTGACTCTACTCTATACTATATGGCAATAAGGCAATACTACGAGCCCGTTTGATGGCTAATGTCACTTGACGTTGATGCATTGCACAGTTTCCTGAAATACGGCGAGGCAATATTTTGCCACGATCCGTAACATATTTGCGTACTTTGTGTGTCTCTTTGTAATCCATAGACACGACTTTATCTACACAAAAACTACATACCCGCTTACGTGGGCGTCGTCCGCGTTCACGTTTCATACTAATTCTCCCCTTCCCTTACTTAGAATGGGATGTCATCATCCAAATTGACTTCATGTCCGAACGAACCTTTTCCGCTAGAAGAGGGTGATTCTGTGCTGCCACTGCCGCCGTCTTTAGGACTTAAGAAATGAACATCTTCAGCAACAACCTCTGTGATCCAGCGTTTTTGGCCGTCCTTATCGTTATATGTTCTAATTTGGATGCGTCCATCGACTGAAGCGAGCTTACCCTTAGCCAGATAATTGGCACAAAGTTCTGCAAGCTGTTTAAACATGACACATGGGATGAAGTCAGTTTCCCTCTCACCTTGAGCATTCTTGAATTTTCGATCAATGGCTAAAGTGAAGTTTGTTACCGCTACACCACTGGGCGAGTAACGTAACTCGGGGTCTTTCGTTAAACGGCCAATCAAAACGACTCGATTCAACATGTGATCCCCACCGTCCTTTTAGTCTTCTTTTCTAACCGTCAGGAAACGCATGACATCATCGGAAATTTTCATAACACGTTCAATTTCCTGAGATGTACGGCCTTCACCTTCAAAGTTCATTAAGATGTACTGACCTTCTTTGTAGTCTTGGATTTCATAAGCCAACCGACGCTTTCCCCACTTTTCAACCGTCAAGTTATCGCCACCATTACTGGCCACGAGCCCACTTAAACGATCAACCAGTGCTGTGGTTGCTTCCTCATCAAGATCTGGTCTGATGATATAGAGTATTTCGTACGCTTTCATATTTGCACCTCCCCCCGGACTAAGCGGCCCCGTTAAACGGAGCAGGGAATATTTAGTCTACAAGCAGAAATTATACCATTATATTTTCATAAAAGCAAATCCCACTTTTTATTGAACAAGTTCACTATACGTTAAACCGAAAATGAACTATGTCTCCGTCACGCATAATATATTCTTTTCCTTCTAAGCGGACTAAACCCTTATCCCGGGCACCGTTCAAGCCATTGTTTGCGACGAAATCCTTATAGGCAACTACTTCAGCGCGAATAAATCCATGTTCAAAGTCCGTATGGATTACCCCTGCAGCTTGAGGAGCCTTAGTGGCTTGATGAATTGTCCAGGCTTTCACTTCTATAGGTCCAGCCGTAAAAAACGTCATAAGGCCAAGTAAATGAAAAGCAACCCGTATCAAATGATCTAACCCCGACTCTTGGAGTCCTAGGTCTTGTAAGAACCCTTCCTTCTCATCCTCTTCAAGTTCTGCAATCTCTGCTTCAATCTGTGCACAAACCACCACGGCTTCTGCACCCTCCTCTGCCGCAATTGCCATTACTTGCTGAACATAAGGATTATCAATAGCCGTGGAGAGGCCCTCCTCACTGACATTAGCAACATAGAGCACAGGTTTTAGAGTCAAAAGCGAAAAACCCTTTAGAATCGCCCGTTCCTCGTCCGTATAAGTCAAAAACCGCGCGCCTTTACCTTGATTAAAGACTTCCTTTAATCGCTCTAAAAGTGCCACTTCACTTTGAGTCTTTTTATCCCCCGTTTTTAAGAGTTTAGACGAGCGATCTGCTCGTTTCTCCACACTCTCCATGTCCGCTAAGACCAACTCAAGGTCGATCGTCTCAATATCCCGTTTAGGGTTAACGTTTCCCTCAACGTGAATCACATTCTCATCTTCAAAACAACGCACAACATGCACAATGGCATCAACTTCGCGGATATGGGACAGGAATTTATTTCCTAACCCTTCTCCTTTGCTCGCGCCTCTTACAAGTCCGGCGATATCGACAAACTCTACGGTCGCTGAAACAATCTTCTTGGGATTAACCATCTCAGCTAGTTTTTTCAAACGGGAATCAGGCACTTCTACCATTCCAACGTTCGGATCAATCGTGCAGAATGGATAATTAGCCGCCTCAGCACCCGCTTGGGTAATCGCATTAAACAATGTTGATTTTCCGACATTCGGCAAACCAACAATTCCTGCATGTAATGTCATGTTTGACCTCCTCATTATACACTGACAAGCTATCCCTACAGATTATATGTGATGTTTTGTCACACCGCAAACCTAATTTTCTTCAACCCTCGGGAGAATTTCTTTTAAATTGCGTTCAAGTTTGATCCTGGGGATCCAGGCTTGGTGTTGACAACCTAAGCACTGAATACGGAAGTCCATTCCCGTTCGCATCACTTTCCAATCTATGCTTCCACAAGGGTGCGATTTTCTCAGACGAACAATATCTCCTACTTGCAACGGAATCATCTGTTTGCCCCCCTACTCGTTGTTCGAAGTTAGTGGTTCGTGGTTCGATATTGAATACCTTAATTTTCTCTTATCTTTGCACATCGTATTTTCACATTTAGTCGCTAGGTCAGTCCATCTAATACTAAATAGATGTCATCTATTCTTCTGGCTTACTTGTGGGGTCAAGCGTTGTATCTTGTCCGTCATTGAAAGTACGTTTCATAGGATCTGTCATAATAATACTTTGAAATTGTGGCGTACGAATTCCTGCTTTCAAAAAAGCGCTGTGAATGCGGCGACGCAGTTCGCGTTCTAGGCTCCATTGTTCACTGGGTTGCGTGAAGGCAATAACACGCAAAACGACATTACGCTCTCCGAACTGAGTTACACCTTGGACTGTAGGAGCTTCAATAATTTTGTCTCCAAACTCTGCACTGACTTCTTCACAGACAGCACTCATCACTCCCATCGCTCGATCCAAATCTTCATCATAGGGAATCTGAATTTCAACCTGGGCTAACATCTTCCCTCGGCTAAAGTTCGTGACTGCAGTAATACTGCCATTGGGAATGATGTGGAGTTCTCCACCCCAAGCCCTTATCTGGGTCGTTCGGATCCCAGTCTCTTCAACCGTACCCGTAAATTCTCCCGTTTGTACTAATTCTCCAACCGAAAATTGATTTTCAAAAAGGATGAAGAACCCGCCAATAATGTCTTTCACCAAACTCTGCGAACCAAAGCCTAAGGCAACTCCTAAAACACTGGCCGAAGCCAGTAGTGTTCCTGTATCAAAGTTAAAAAGGCGGGCGAGGATATGCAAAGAAACTGTAATGGTAATCCCGTAAAACAATATACTTCTGAGGAGAGAAAATAGTGTATTTGCTTTACGTTCATCTAGAAGATGTTTTACTTTTCGATCGACTAACATCCGCCTTAACAGGTAAATAAGTACTCCGTAAAAAACACGTGCTGCAACGAGGATGAGAACAACATAAAGTACAGTACTTATAGTGGCTATTCCTAATTTATTCCAATCAAAATTATTAATATTCTTTGAAATCCAAGAGACATTCATTATATAAATCTCCCTTTTCTATGCTTAACGTTCATCATTATACACCAAAAATGCGTGATACGCCCGCATCATCATGATCACATCTGCGACTGAAGATATCTCCCAAGGTGCATGCATGCTAAGTATCCCTACTCCGCAATCAAGCACCTCCATTCCGTAAATGGCCATATATTGGGCTATTGTTCCACCGCCACCTTGATCGACTTTCCCTAACTCAGCGGTTTGCCATGTAATCTTAGCTCCATCAAAAATATGGCGCACTTCAGCTATGAATTCCGGGTTAGCATCACTGGACTCCGATTTTCCTCTTGAACCCGTATACTTGCATATCACTACCCCTCGACCCATGAAGGCCGAATTTCGTTTGTCCATGACCTCTGCATAATTAGGGTCATATCCAGCTGTGACATCCGCCGATAGTGCTTTGGCCCGAGCTAATGATCGCCTGACCATTAATCCATCATAGGATCCATTTTGCAAGGTTACAAGCTCAGCTATAAAGTTCTCCAGATAACGTGCTTTCATGCCAGTATTCGAATCGCTCCCAATCTCTTCTTTATCTGCAAAAAGAACAATCGTTGTCCACTCCGGTTGCTCGATCTCTTCAATCGCTTTCCAAGCAGCAAAAGAACAGACTCGATCGTCTTGACCATATCCCGCAATGAAACTCCGATCCAAGCCCGCATAACGAGCCTTTCCCGCAGGCACAACTTCTAATTCTGCACTGACAAAGTCATCTTCCTCAATCCCATATTTATCCTTCAGCAAATGGAGAATAGCCAACTTCACACGTTCTTCTCCATCCTCATTGGATGGATCATGTCCAAGTAATAAGTTTAAGCTTTCTCCAGATATTGCCTCGCGCAACTTTTTATCATATTGATCCTTTGATAAATGTGGAAGTAGGTCCGTAATCGTTAAAATCGGGTCTTCATCCGCTTCTCCAACCACAATCTCAACAATATGTCCATCCCGCAAGATAACAACACCATGAAGAGCAAGCGGCATAGCAATCCATTGATATTTCTTAATTCCTCCATAATAGTGCGTTTTTAAAAAAACCAATCCTTCTTCTTCATAAAGAGGACGCTGTTTAATGTCTAACCGGGGAGCATCAAGATGCGCCGCAACTAGTCGGAACCCTTCGCTTAACGGACGAATTCCTGCAATCGCCAAAATGCCTGCTTTACCTCTAACTGAGAGACTAACCTTTTGCCCTGGTTTGAAGGCCTTTACCTCATCAAGTTCTGTAAAACCTGCATTTCGAGCCCGTCCCTCAAGAATATTCCAAGATTCCCGCTCAGTTTTCCCTTCACTGAGAAAGGCCAAGTATTGAGCAATCGCTTGATGTTCCTGTTCAGACATTATTAGTTCATCCCACGCTAATTTAACTTTTTTTGAACTCATAATAATCTCCTCTACACACTGAAAATAATAGCAAAAAGTACCAGCCTAATACATTAAGTTTTCTACTTATTGTATGAAATATGTATTAAAACCAAATTCCTTGAGCCTGAGATAATGGTTCAAGGAGTTTCTGACTGAGTTGTGCTGCAAACACTTGATCCAAGACACTAAAAATCTCCACTAAATAAGGATAAAAAGATGAATTCTGAATGAGCACGTTGAAACTACCGCCAACACCCATCTGTAAGAGGGGCGAAAATAGTCCTGCCATAACGGACAGACCAATAATAGAACCTAGCCCCCCAAACAGAAGACCACCTCCGCGATTCAAAGATCCACCCCACGTGCCGAAAGGACTGAGGAGGATAGAAAATAACAACTGAATAATAAACACCACAATATAGAAAACACAAACAAAAGCAATAAGGCCTAAGATGCGTTCGGTAAACAGCCCCGCCAATCGATGTGTTGCTTGCTCGATAGCCTGAGGCATCTGGTCAAGCGATACATTCTCAAATAAACTGCGCCATTCCATGGGTAGTGCTCCCAAAATATTGCCCAGTGCTTGATTTTGCAAAGAAGAGGCTTTAGACTGAACTGCGGGCAATATCGCCCTATAAATTACAGGCTCTAACCATTGCTGAAGAGGAAAATATTGTTCCGCCCAGCGAAGCGCAAACATGTATTTCCACGCTGCAATTACGAAACCCACAATACTACTCAAAAAATTTATTATGCTAGATATTAGGCCTTGTTGATAACCACGTAAAGCACCTAACAAGATAACCCCTAGAATCAGGATATCAATCAAATTCATTTAGTTCCCCCTTATTGTTAACTGCTGAGCCTACTTCTTAAAGACTTACTATCTGAACCATATTCGCCTTAAGCCCTTGAAAATCCTTCTGCTAATTAGAACTGTCAACTAGGATATGCAAAAAGACAGCTTCTCGCTGCCTCATATTCGGTCTTTGATATGGTGTTGTATGCGAACTGCGGACCACGATTATGGCGGGGATGCGTGCGAATCGAACACACCTCGGAACGTTCTGCGTCCCGACACGCGGATTTGAAGTCCGGGAGCAGCACCAGCCACCAACCATCCCCATTGTCGACAATAATAATACCACATTCATTGAAATTATGAAAGGATAATTTTATAAATAAATTATTACTTAATTTAATCCTTAATTTGCCTTAATTTAATCCTTAATTTGATACCTAATTTGATACACTTAAAGGTATAAATATATAGGTAATTGTGCACTATATAATTAACTATTAATATACAACATTATTCATCAAAGAGAATTTTTACAAGGGAGGAGGTGAAGAAATGAATCGATCTGAAACCTTATTCTCAGAATTATCCGATAGCCAAATCGAAGAGGTTAAAGCTTTAGAAACTAGATTTAATACATCGAGGTCAAATGGCCAAGAGACGGTCTTAATTGCATATGCAAATCCAAAACATCAATAAAACACTCTATAAATGTTAAGTTTTATAATGCAGACAGCTGCCTTCTAAGTATTGTTCGACTAAACCATTAATTTCTTCTTCTTTCATAGTAATATGCATTAACTTAAATTTAGCTTGGAGTAATCCTTTTATGCACTCAAGTGTAAGATCCGTTATATGAGTACACCCATACTTTAATCCTACGGCTGCTTGAATCTGCTTGCGTACATTACGGTCTAAATTAACCCCTACGAGATTATTTATTAGCTTCTGAGCTTGCTCACAGTCTGTATGGGGAACACGAAGAAATTCACCGCTGGCAGAAACAATTGTATTACTCTTCAAGTCAACTCTGAGGGTTATGCAAAGTTCATGGTGACTGTCCAGGAAAATGCCATCTACGTTAAGCGTTGTTTCGTCGACTGATCGGACATTGACAGAAATAGATCTGTTAAAAAGATACATATTTACTCCTCTTTTCCACGGAATCGAATAAAGAAAGTTACTGAATGGTTGCTCATTCGGTAACTTTCTTTTGTTTATGCTTCATTGACAAATCTTTGAATAACTAGTTCTTAAGCCTCAAGAGTGTAACACTTATCACTTATCACTTATCACTTTTAATTAGATAGCCTTTTACCTCTAAAGACGCTTTAGCCTCAGCCACTTGTCCTCCCTGTAGGTGCAAGAGAATCTGAATATAGTTATCCTTTAGATGATAGAAAGCCAAACTAGTAACGTCGACATCAAACTGCTTTATCGTGGAAGCAATCTCCAACAAAACACCAGCTTGATCTTTTGTTTCAACTACTACACGCTCACCAGGACTTCTGGCTCCCATAATATCTAAAAATGCATCCAAAATATCATATCCTGTAATAATCCCAACGAGTTTACCCTCTTCGAGAACTGGTAATCCTCCGATTCTATGTTCTCTCATTAACAAGGCAGCGTCCTCAATCCGCGTGTCTGGGTGACAAGTCACAACCTTTTTCAAGGCTATTTCACGGATCGGGGTTTTTGCTATGAGGTAGTTGAGCTCAAAAATGCTTAAAGTCGTGGCAGGTGAAGGAGAGACCTCTCGTAAATCACCGTCTGTTACAAACCCCACAAGCTTACCCTTATCCAGTACTGGTAATCGGTCGATCTTTTTTTCTCGCATGAGTAACAAAGTATCTGCAATCGATTCATCCGGACTCACCGTAAAAACTTGGGACGTCATAAATTGGCGAACATACATATTATCTTACCCCTTTCTCCTTTTAAAATTGGCACCTAACTTCCAAGTAGTCCCTTAACTACGTTAATTGGTAGCATGACGCCCATATTACGACGTCTTTGTTAGATAAATCACATCTATCTGATTATAACATACAATTAGATAGATGTGAGTACAGGGGACCACTCCCACTTGAAGAAGTAGGAGTCTTACGATTAGATAAATTACCCACCTAAGTAGGCCTTCCGGACCTCTTCACTTGCCGCTAATTCTTTGGAATCACCAGAAAGCACAATCTTTCCTGTCTCTAAGACATAGGCCCTGTTGGCGATGGAAAGTGCCATATGAGCATTTTGCTCAACAAGCAAAATGGTTGTCCCACTCGCATTAATCTCCTTAATAATCGAAAATATTTGTTTGACTAAAATAGGCGCTAATCCCATAGAAGGTTCATCAAGAAGAAGGAGCTCAGGTTGAGACATTAGAGCTCTCCCCATAGCTAGCATTTGCTGTTCCCCTCCGGACAAGGTACCTGAAATTTGCTTATTTCGTTCAAGAAGACGCGGAAACAGCTCATATACGTGTTCCATGGCTTTCTTTATTTCGCCTTTATCCTTTCGTAGGTATGCACCGAGTTCCAGATTTTCGATAACTGTCATATTAGCAAACACACGACGACCTTCAGGAACCTGCGATATTCCTTTGGCAACAATAGTTTGAGGAGCGACAATCGCTAAGTTTTCTCCTTTAAACGTAATCTTACCCGATTTTGGGCGTAATAATCCGGAAATGGTCTTAAGGCTAGTGCTTTTACCTGCACCATTTGAGCCAATAAGGGTTACAATCTCTCCCTTGTTAACTTCAAAGGAGATTCCTTTAAGGGCATGAATTGCACCGTAGTATACATTAACATCTTCAAGTACAAGCATCAGACAACCTCCTCCCCTAAATAAGCCTCGATGACTTTGGGATTGCGTTTAATGTCATCTGGTGTACCTTCTGCAATAATCATACCATAATCCAAAACATAGATGCGCTCACAAACCCCCATTACTAAGGACATATCATGTTCGATTAAGAGAATTGTTAGCTTAAATTCCTCTCTTATCCAACGAATAAGATTCATTAGATCATGGGTTTCCTGAGGATTCATACCTGCTGCCGGCTCATCAAGCAATAAAAGTTTTGGGTCTGTCGCTAGAGCGCGCGCGATCTCTAGGCGTCGCTGTTCTCCATAAGGTAAATTTTTGGCCGTCTCTTCTGCTTTATCGGCAAGATTGAATATTTTCAGTAACTCCATTGCTTTGCGTTGCATTTCGTCTTCGCCAGAGAAATAGCTCGGCAGGCGAAGGAAGGCACTGAATGTGCTATAGGAAGTCCTTTGATGATAGGCGACTTTAACATTTTCAATAACACTCAAATCACTAAATAACCGAATATTTTGGAACGTCCGTGCCATCCCTCGCAGGGTTACTTCATACGGTTTAAGCCCACTGACGTCTCTGTCCATAAACGTCATTTTTCCTTCAGTCTTTTCATATACCCCTGTAAGTATATTAAAGACTGTGGTTTTGCCTGCTCCGTTAGGGCCAATCAGACCGATCAGTTCCCCTTGATTAATTTCAATATTTAAATTAGAAACTGCTTTCAAACCACCAAATGACTTAGAGAGATTTTCAATTTTTAGAAGCGGCATTTTAATCACCCTTCTTTCGCAGGAAACCTAAAGAAAATTCCTTCGTTCCCATTATTCCGGTCGGTCTAAAGATCATCATTACAACTAAGAACACTGCTGTAATAACTAAACGCCATTCTGGTATACCCGCTAAGAGTGCGGATATCAAGGTATAGACTATGGCGCCCACAATACCTCCACTTATGCTTCCTAGTCCACCAAGTACAACCATAACCAGAATATCAAACGACTTTAGAAAACTAAACGTTCCGGGTTGAATGATATACATGTAATTCGCATAAATTGCTCCAGCTAGTCCGGCAAAAAAAGCTCCGATAGTAAAAGCCATTACTTTATATTTTGTAGTATTAATACCCATAGATTCCGCAGCAATCTCATTTTCTCGAATAGAAATACATGCTCTGCCATGCGTGGAGCCGACAAAGTTTTTTATAAGAACAACGCTTACTACCATTAATACAAATGCCCAGGTCCACGTAATTTTACTCGGAAGGGTAAATCCTGCTGCCCCCCCGACTATTTCCATATTTAAGAAGACAATCCGTACGATTTCCCCAAAGCCTAGGGTTGCTATCGCCAGGTAATCACCCTTGAGACGTAGCGTAGGTAGTCCAACTAAAAGGCCTGCCATGCCTGCCCCGGCCGCCCCAGCCAAAATTCCCAAAAGCAGCGGGCCGTGCAAGATAGCTGTTATCATCGCAGAAACATATGCACCTACTGCCATAAAACCCGCGTGTCCAATCGAAAATTGACCCGTGATTCCATTAATCAAATTCAGACTTGTTGAGAGGATAATATAAATACAGATCAGGATTAGGGTTAGTTTATAGAAAGGAGGCATAATTTCAAACACGATCAGTCCTTGAACAACTGCATATATACAAACAATCACCAAGAACGAAACAATATTTTTGCGGTTGAACCAGTTGCGCATTTATCTCACCTACACTTTCTCACGGACGTTTTTACCAAAAAGTCCGCTTGGTTTAATAATAAGAACGAGAATCAAGATGAGAAAGGCAACGGCATCGCGCCAAGTTGAAGCTCCTAAGCCGCTCACGATTGATTCGACTAAACCTAACATCAATCCGCCAACCATTGCCCCCGGTATAATCCCGATGCCCCCGAGTACAGCAGCCACGAAAGCCTTCAAGCCAGGAATAATCCCCATCAAGGGGTCAATGGTATTGAAGTAGACGCCCATCAGTACACCCGCCGCAGCCGCTAAGGCTGAACCAATTGCAAACGTAAAAGATATAATATTATTTGTGTTTATTCCCATCAGTAATGCAGCCTCTTTATCGAAGGATACAGCACGCATGGCTTTACCCACTTTTGTGTATTGAACGGTAAAATGCAAGAGGGCCATAAGCACAACAGAAGTTACAAGCATCACAATATCTCCGTATTTAAAGTAAACACCACCTACAATATACATTGTCTCCGGAAAGACTGGAGGATAGGTACGCACTTGTGCCGAAACAACGATCATACCCCCATATTCTAGGAATAGAGAAACACCGATCGCGGTAATTAAAGCTGCGATACGCGACGCGTTTCGCAAAGGTTTGTAAGCAATACGTTCTATAAGTACCCCTAGTAATGCACAGGAAACCATTGAAAAGAGTAGTGCGGGTATAAAGGGCAAATGCAAGACTGTGATAGCAAACCAGCCGGAATAGGCTCCCACCATCATTACGTCTCCATGCGCAAAATTAATCAGTTTGATGATACCATAGACCATAGTATAGCCCAAAGCAATGAGCGCGTAGATACTTCCTAGAGACAAGCCATTAATGATTTGTTGAAATATCTGAGTTACAATACTATCCAAAAAATTTCACTCCCTTTTCTGCGAAACCTTTCCAAAGTTGAAGAGAGAGGGTGAAACTGACCCCTCCCTCTCTAGTTTAAAGAACTGCTCGTTATTCATTATGCCAAAGATGGATTAGGCACCAGAAATACGAATATTCATCACTGAGGTGCAACGCGTGTCACGAACGTAACTTTACCATTTTTATTTTCTTTGATTACAGCACTCTTCTGAGGGTTATGCGTTTTAGGGTCAATTGTTATATCTCCGCCAACACCTTTAAACCCTTTCATACTCTCTAAGGCCATGCGCAATTTTTCAGGATCAGTGCCTTTAGCATCTTCAATTGCTTTAACCAGAAGATTGGCTGCATCATAGCCCAAAGCGGCCATAGCATTCGGTTCGAGGTTAAATTTTGCTTTGTAATCTTTAACAAAAGTAGCCAATGCAGGATCATCCGTTGCTACATGATCACAATAGAAGGTATTGTTCAATGCTTCAGCTCCACCGATGTTAAAGAGTTGTGGATCATCCCAGCCATCTCCACCCATAAATGGCATTTTCATACCTAATTCACGAGCTTGCTTCACAATGAGACCCACTTCTTGATAATAACCAGGTAACCATACCATATCCGGATTTTGAGATTTGATACGGGTTAAAATAGGACGGAAATCCTTATCACTTCCAGCGACATATTGTTCAGTACCAGTAATGGTACCGCTTCCCTTTTTGAAATTAGTTACAAAGGCTTCTGCTAAACCTTTGGAATAGTCACTCTTCTGGTCAATAATGACAGCGGCAGTTTTAGCTTTCAAATTTGTTAAAGCGAAATTTGCTCCGACTTGACCTTGGAACGGATCAATAAAGCAGGCTCTGAAAATCCAAGGGCGTACAGCTCCGGTAGCCGGATCTACTGTAAGCTTTGAATTTGTCCCACTTGGGGAAATCATAGGGATCTTATTGTCCGTTACGACCGGAACAGCTGCCAGTGTTACTGAACTGGTCATGGAGCCGATCACTGCAACAACTTTGTCCTGAGTAACAAGCTTGGTAACCGAAGAAGTTGATTCTCCGGCATCGGACTTATTGTCCGCTGCTACTAGTTGAAGTTTTCTGCCTAAGACCCCACCTTTAGCGTTTTGCTGCTCAAATGCTAAATTGATTGCATTCTGAGCTGCTTGCCCAAACATCGCCGTGCCACCACTCAACTCTAAATTGCCACCGACTTTAATAGGTGCACTCGTATCAGTCGAAGCAGCTTTTGGTGTTGTTCCACATCCAACTAATGAAACACTTAATAAAGCAATAAGTCCAAGCGAAAAAACTTTGCCGAATATTCTCATTCCTTTTCCTCCTCTATTCTATATAGATACAAAGTTAACGAAGATGTTCATTTTAGATTTCGTCTACGCTCCACCCTCCTATCATTTTAAAAAAAGCCTCAGTCAACGCCAATTTTCGCGACTGAGGCTTCATTGCCTGCCCTTGTATATTCATTACTTAGCTTCTAAGTATGAATACGAGTTCCCAACTAAAGATATCTTAGCTTTTGGATAATATTAAGTCAATACTTTTTCCTGTACTAACCAGATACTTCGTTTTCTGAAGAATCTAAATTATGGATTCACATGAGTGAGCAATGTTTTCTTACCATCAACCATTCTAATTATTACCGCGCTTTTCACAGGATTATGAGTTTTAGGATCAACAGTGATAACACCCGTAACTCCTTTGAAATCCTTCGTGTTTTCCAAAGCGTCTCTGATTTTTGAAGAGTCAGCACTACCTGCTTTTTCGATTGCAGCAATCAGCATTTTAGCGCCATCATATCCTAATGCTGCTAAAGCATCGGGCTCGGTACTATATTTTGCTTTATAAGCCTCAACGAAAGGTTTTGTATCTGGATCTTCAGCCCACATATGATTGACAAAATACGTATCATTGAGATTTGCTGCCCCACCTAATTCAGGTAATTTTGCAGAATCCCAGCCATCTCCACCGACAAATGGTACCTTTATCCCTAATTCGCGAGCTTGCTTTACGATCAAGCCAACTTCATTGTAATAACCTGGGACAAATATGACTTCTGGATTACTTGCCTTGATCCTGGTCAAAGTAGATTTAAAATCCTTGTCTCCGCCAACATAATTTTCAGTGTCGGTAATGGTGCCGCCTGCACTTTCCATTACCTTCTTAAATTCTGCAGCCAACCCTTTGGAATAATCGTCTTTCTGGTCAATAAATATGGCAGCCTTTTTCAATTTGAGAGTGTCTGTTACGAAATTTGCAGCAACTTTTCCTTGAAACGGATCCAAGAAGCAGCTTCTGAATACCCATTTATTCAATGAACCATCTTTATTGACGGTTACTTCTGAATTGGTGGCCGTCGGGGTAATCAAGGGGATTTTATTATCCGCAGAAACTGGCACTGCTGCTTTTGTATTTGAACTTGTAACAGCCCCTAACACTGCAATAACTTTATCTTGAGTAATGAGCTTTGTAATTGCTGATGTTGACTCACCAGCTTCGGATTTATTGTCGGCAGTAATGAACTTGAGTTGTTTTCCAAGGACCCCACCTTTTTTGTTTTGGTCGTCAAAGGCAAGGTTAACAGCATTGAGAACGGACTGTCCATAGGTCGCCACACCCCCTGATAACTCCAGGACACCACCAATTTTAAGTTCCTCAGCAGCTTTAGGTGCTGCTGTGCTTCCACAACCCGAGACCAACCCTAGCATTATTACTGCTATACCCACTAAGACTTTACTCTTTCGCATTAATTTACCTCCATCTTTTATATAACTTCATTAACGTGTGCTCATTTTTAACAATTTAATTCAACTACACCTCCGACTAACAAATTAATGGTTCACCTTTTAGAAGAAAATTAAAGGACCTAAGAGTGGCCCCAAGGTAAACCAATTGCAACAGTTATACTACAGTTAGTAGCGCAAAGATTGTTAGCAATGATTTATTCTATAGCTGTTACACCATTGTGTCAATTAGTATATTCTGTTTCAATACAATGTTCTTTTATCTCCATTTCGCTTAGTAATCTTCTGATTATCAAAAAACTCTAGCATAGGAACTGTATACTTTCTTGAAGTTTCCCACATTTCCCGCGCCTCAGAAACTCCTATTTCACTATGTTTTTGAAGAAACCGGATCATGCGTTCCTTGGCTGGTTCTAGATCCATTTGTCTAAAGTAAAACTGGTCAATGTGTACCCATTCTCCGATTTCACACAAATACTGAGCATACTCTGCCGCTTCAGATTTTGAAATACCACAAGCTTCAGCGGACGCAGTGAGGTCTGGGGGAGACAGTCCTACTAGTTGCCATTTTGTTCGTAAGGCTTCCAAACGTTTCATTATTTCTGCAGGAATTTCAACCCCTTCCTTTGTTTGAACCTTACTCCCTGAGATGCGATAATAACCACGCACTGAGCCTTGTTCTAAAATTGTTTGCCAGCGACGATTTTTCCAGGTTATTCCGAGACGAGTTTTTAATTCCTCTCGGCTAATTCCCCCTCGCAGCGGGTTCGTTCTTTCATAACCTTCTATTATCTTGATCAATTTTGACCGCCAGCTCTCTGCTGTCGCAGTCGCCCAATAAAGCTTTGTTTCATCTTCCAGCCACACTTCCAGGCGCACCAAGTCCTCTAAAGCTTTTAAACTCTGCTCCAAGTCGCTGGAAGTGTTATGTAAAAGGGAAGCTAACTCAGATCCTGTTCGTGGCTCGGCTATTTCTCTTTCTAAAAGGTCCAGTGGATCGCCTTGATCTTTCAAAGTCATCTGTACTATTACGTTTTCCTTAAAACGCTTCTGTTTAAACTCCGCTACTCCAAGCACTTTTCCTCCTGCAATTGTATGCGTGGGGGAATAAAAGCGGAGAACAAAGCGATCCCCTGACGCTGCTACAACTGGCGCTTCCAGAAGGATTTGCGCATAACCTTCTTGTCCAGGAGTCAATTCTTTATGCTCTAAGAGATGTATTCTTCCAAGAATTTCAGTAGTTCCAAGGTGGAACCTTACTCGTTGCCTCTGTGTTATAGGTTTGTCTGCCGAAGAGAGATTTAGGACCTTCAGATCTAAGATCTTACCCACTTTGAAAACGTTAGGTATTACAAGCACTGAGCCGCGTTCCACTTCCGCGACATCAATTCCTGCTAGATTAACTGCTACCCTCTGTCCTGCCTCGGCTTCACTTACTTTGCTTTTGTAGACCTGAAGGGAACGGACTTTTGCTAAAATATGTCCCGGTTCTATCGCCAACTCTGCCCCCAGTTTCACTGTCCCACTGTGAAGTGTTCCAGTCACAACGGTACCAAAGCCCTGTATGCTAAAAACTCGGTCAATTGGCATACGAATCGGGCCGGTCGTTTTTTTACTTTCTACCTCTGAAAGCAAGCCATCAATGGTTTGACGCAAGTTCAGAATACCTACACCCGTTAACGCTGAAACACGGCAAATTGGTGCTTCATGAAAAGCAGTTTCTTTCAATTCTTCACGTATCTCTTCTTCCATAAGATCAAGCCACTCTTCATCCACCAAGTCAGCTTTATTTATAACAACGATCCCCCTAGGGATACCAAGTAAGGTCAGTATGTCCAGATGCTCTTGAGTCTGGGGCATAATTCCTTCATCTGCTGCGATAACAAGCAATACTACATCCATGCCACTGGCACCAGCCAACATTTGGCGCACGAAGCGCTCATGACCGGGAACATCTACAATTCCGATTTGGCGACCGCTCGGCAGCATCATATGTGCGAATCCTAGTTCAATGGAGATTCCACGTTGTTTCTCTTCTTTTAAGCGATCTGTCTCCATACCGGAAAGAGCCCTGATCAACTCGGTTTTGCCGTGATCCACATGTCCTGCAGTTCCTATTAAATAATGTCGTTCATCCATTTTTGTTCCCCTTATCCACGTTAAACTCACCCAATTCTATCTGTGGGTGTTCCATTGTTAACATACAATCGTCAGAGCTAATATTTCTCCTCTTCTCTTACGATTGTATGTTAACTATTGCTATTCTTACCAAATTCATGTTTTTCGAGTGCACTAGGCACTATTTCGTAGCTCTACGCCAAAAATATATTAAAGTTGGCAAGAACACAAGTCCTAAATATCCAAATAGAGGATATACGAGTTGGACAATCTTCGAGAATTTCACGCCAGACACCGGTAATAGTAATAGGAGTAAAGGGAATATGGCATTACGATAACTCAACCTACCTGTATCCACTAATCGGCTCACGAGGCTAAAGCCATTGCCTATCGCCGCTGTAATCATTGCCAACCATAAGACAACCACGTAGAAGAAAGCGGGCCAATCTCCTAATTTTCCTGCAACAGCGACCATGGGGATTTCTAACCCTAAAGTATCAGGAAACTGAAGCAAGGCAGCCCCAATAACAAAGGCAAATACCCCAAGCGCTAAACCGCCAATAGCTGCACCCAAGCGTGCTCCGGGGCGTTGAACATCCCGACCAAGAGAAGCAAACACTACCATGGCCAAGGTTATATTAAAAGATACATATAAAATGGCCGATAAGACCCAATGTCTTACTATAGGGCTTTGTATCACCTCAATATTCATTTCATCCTGAGAAGTCCCTAGAAAAATTGCTACTGTGCCAATTCCCAAACAAAAAATGAATTTTAGTGGTATCAGAACGGAATTAATCCATAGAACTCCTTCTCCTCTAAACCATAAAGCTAGTGCAATCACAGAACTGGTCAAGAAAATACCTAACCACCTCGAAAATCCAAAATATTCATAGAAGAGAGCTCCACTACCCGAAATCATCGCTACCATTCCCACAAACAAAAGGGCACTCACCAGACCATCTGCCCAACGCCCCCACTTACGACCTAATAGGTGGTCAAAAAATTCCGGATACGATCTAATTTTCCAGCGTTCCTGTAAATCCAGCATGCACCACCCAAGTATAGCAAACAGCAGCGCACTAACTACAATTCCAGCTAATCCCCACCGACCAAATCTCGAGAAAAACTGTTGAATTTCTTGACCCGAGGCAAATCCTGCCCCCATTACGGCACCCACATAGGTTGCGGCGACTTGAAAAGTCGTTTTCCATTGCATAAAGCTTCCCTCCTCGCCATCATGCTTATGGCTGGAATGGGAAAATCATGCATAAAAAGGTTAGGATGTGGGAAAAATTTAATTATATATCCTTTATGCTTGGTGATTTGATGTTAGGGGGCTGTTTGTGAGCTTATTTTCGTTATTAACTGAACCTAAAAAAATGAAAGCCCATATTGACGATTCTTTAGCCAAGGTAAAATTAGAAACACGACTTTCCGATTTATTTGATTCTACTCGGAAACGCCCCGCTGTAATCCTATGCATTGGGACCGATCGATCAACCGGGGACTCTTTGGGCCCATTAATTGGGACTCACCTTTCTCGGCTTAACTTGCCTAAACTTAACGTTTACGGCACCCTTGATGAACCTGTTCACGCAACCAACTTACAGGAAAATATTAATTATATTCAGCAATCATATTATAATCCCTTTATTATTGCCATCGATGCTTGCCTAGGGAGAATGGAATCCATTGGGTGTATAACCCTCGCTAATGGGCCATTAAAACCTGGTGCAGGCGTCAATAAACAACTTCCTGAAGTTGGAGAGGCCCATATCACTGGGATTGTAAACGTCGGAGGGTTTATGGAGTATATGGTCTTGCAAAATACTCGACTCAACCTTGTGTGGCGAATGTCAGAAAACATTAGTACCCTTATAACGCATTCTTACTTAAAAGTGCGTAATGAGTGAACACCCTATCCCAACCTCAATCGTTGACGCGAAGTAGAATCTCCCCCCACTGAAGCAGATATGATACTAGCACTTGCAGTGGTAGTATCATAATGCTTTGGTATGTCTTATATCTTTTGTCCAAGCATTGCTCGATTAATAACTTCTTTTTCTTCCCCCGTCAAGGAATACGTTGAAATACCTTCTTTTACTGGTTTGGCGTACACTCTTGCTTCCTCGCGATTATGAATGGAACTTAATACAACTCCACTGCCCTCTTGATTTAGAAGTGCAAATGCAAAGCTCAAATCACTTCCCACGTTTTCGAACGCCCTAAAACGAAGTAACGCCGCTCGGTCTACACTTGCACGTAATTTTAGTTCTACTTTATCAAGTCTTGTGTCAATTTTATTAAGTTCTTGCTCTTGGTGAATCAGTTTTTGAGTATTTTCTTGGAGAAGTACATCAAGCTGATGTCCTGACATGAATGTCTGTAAGGTTAATGAGGATGCTTCAAAGAGTCTCATTCGACGGTTGAGTCTACGGTACATTAATATGTTTATGATAAATGCGATTACTAGAAGTAAGGCCAAAGCACATATACCCCACCACTGCAATAGCATAATGGTCCCCATTTTTTCCCACAACATTTCCAATGGTTTTCCTCCTCTATATCCTAAAACCTTAAGTAACCAGTCTTTCTTAGTCTAATATTAGTAATTACCTCTACATTCCTATATGGAAACTAGTGAATAAAAGGGTTATTGGCACAACAATAAATACCGCTGGTAATAGATTACCCACTTTAATTTCTTTTAATTCTAAAATGTTAAACCCTATTCCTAAGATAAGTAGACCTCCCGTTGCACTCATTTCAGCAATGACGGGTGGAGAAAGAATTCCTTGGAGTAGTACTGCCGCCATAGTTATAGATCCTTGATATAAAAATACTGGGAGTGCAGATACTAAAACTCCTATCCCCATTGAAGAAGCAAAGATTACTGCAGTTATACCATCTAACATTGACTTTGCAAAGAGTATATTATGGTTTCCATTTAAGCCACTCTCTAAGGAACCCATTATGGCCATTGCTCCAACGCAATAAATCAAGCTTGTAGTTACAAAGGCTTTCGTAAATCCTGTCACTTGTCCTTTTTTTGCAAATTTCCGTTCAAGCCATTCACCAAAGTGTTGTAAACGGAGCTCGATATCGATCAGCTCTCCGATTATTGCTCCTAATACCAGACTTGAAATTATGATTAGCGGATTCTTGGTCTGTAATGCCATGCTCCCTCCGATTAACAAGATGGCTAGACCAATTCCTTGGATAACGGTTTTCTTAATTTTGTCGGGAAAGGCTTGTCCAAAAAAAAGCCCCACTAATCCCCCAACTACAATCGCGATCGTATTAACAAATGTTCCTAACACTCAAACACCCGCCTTCTAACTTCACCCTTTTTTAATTCCATTATATCCCATATCATTTTGGAGGTAACTTCATATATATTAAAATTTGCACGCTACACTCTATTCTAATTGGAACACTATAACCAGCCTATTCGAATTAGTGTTCCACGTGGAACACTGCAAGAGCCTTAGGCGATCAACCTTCCAATAGGTTGATCCTTTTATGAGACTCCCACTTCTACAAGCGGGATGTGATCCCTCGTACTCCACTTCGGTGGGGCAGACTCCCCCACCGAAGTCTAGATGTTCAACTTCTGTCGCACTCCATATATAATTCATGCAAAATAATCTTGAAGAATTAATACTAGAGCTGAAGCACAACTGCTCAAACCGAGACGACTTTAATAATGATTATCTAAATAATTGGACAAAGAAATTTTGCATATAACTTGTACAATGCTAACTCTAAGCTTACTCAAGAGTAAGCGTCAAATGTTCCATATGGAACATTAATAATGTATAACCCTACGTATATGTTTCAATGTTCCACGTGGAACATTGAAACTCCAAGTAGAAGAGATTACAGGTCTCTTTCTAATCCCATGTTCCTGTATTGGGCCTTTGAGCACTGGCCCACCTACGCTTATATTATATCGATATCAGAGAGCCACGACAAAATTATGTAGGGGAACGCAATTCATCCCGTACTTAAACACTGTGGAGTTTTGAAGTCGTGGCCTTCTTGTTGACTTTGATAAACCTTTTCGAAACTTCGGTGGGGGACTCTACCCCGAAGCGGAACACGGGGTACCGCTCCCAATTGAAGAGTAGGGGTATACGATTAGATGAATATAATACTTACTCTATTATGTTGCGACAATACCGCAAGTGTTCCACGTGGAACACTTGCGGCTAATCAATTCGTATACTCCAAAGTTCTAAAAGTCTATTCAACTCTTCTTCAGAGAAGTATTGGATTTCGATCTTCCCTCTTTTTAAGTCACCTTTTAAATGAACTTTAGTTTGGAAACTCGTTCTCAATCGATCTTCTACATTGAGGAATAACGAAGAACTTTCACGTGGAGAACTAATTTTTTTCGGACTATCTGTGAGATTATTTATGAGCTTTTCGGTCTCTCGCACAGAAAGTTGTTCTTTCGCTGCCTTTTGGGAAGCTAAGACTTGAATTGTGGAGTCCTTTATAGAAAGTAGTACCTTCGCGTGTCCCAAGGATATCTTTTTGTCTCTTAAGAGATCGAGTACAACCTTAGGTAATAGAATAATACGTAAAAGGTTTGCTACAGTAGTCCGCGCTTTACCAACACGTTGCGCAACAAGCTCCTGAGTCATACCGTACTCATCGATAAGGCGAGAGTAGGCAAATCCTTCCTCGACCGGGGATAAATCTGCTCGTTGTATATTTTCGATAAGCGCGCGCTCAGCCATTTCTTGATCAGTGCAACCTTGAACAATACATGTGATCTTGGTAAACCCAGCAATTTTTGCAGCACGTAGCCGTCTTTCTCCAGCAATAATGCAATAATGTTCTCCACATGGCCTAACTAAAATCGGTTGCAGTAATCCGTGAACACGAAGTGACTCAGCTAATTCATTGAGCCCTTCTACGTCAAAGTCTTTTCTAGGTTGTTCTGCATTGGGGATGATATCTAAAATAGGTACTTCTTTGATGGTGGGATTATCCTCTAACTCATCTGAAAGTAAGGCTTGGAGTCCTCTTCCTAACGCTTTTTTAGACACGTTCTAAAACCTCCTTTGCCAACTCTCTATATACTTCAGCACCTCTAGAACGTGAATCATAGATATTGATTGCTTTACCATGGCTGGGAGCCTCACTAAGTCTAACATTTCGAGAAATAATTGTTTTAAAGACCTTTTGAGGAAAATATTTCTTGACCTCGTCAACAACTTGAATCGCCAGATTAGTTCGAGCATCAAACATTGTCATGAGTGCTCCTATAATATTCAAATTAGGGTTGAGTTGTTTTCGAACTCTTTCTAGGGTATTCATCAACAACGTTAATCCTTCAAGGGCATAGTACTCACATTGAATAGGAATTAACACGTCCGTTGCTGCTGTCAAGGCATTTAAGGTCAATATACCAAGAGATGGGGGGCAGTCAATAAATATAAATTCATAATCACTAATTATTCCTTCGAGAGCAAGTTTCAATTTACCTTCGCGCGAAAACTGTGAAACTAGCTCAATTTCTCCGCCAGCTAGCTCAATTCTAGCTGGAACAATGCTCAGATTCTTTTGTTCAGTTTTATGGATAACATGTTCTATGGGTTCGTCGTTAATTAATACATCGTAAATACATTTTGTCAACTTGTGCTTTGCGATCCCCAATCCACTAGTTGCATTACCTTGAGGGTCTAAATCGATGAGCAGAACTCGTTTCCCCAGTTCTGCCAAACAAGCACTCAAATTTATTGCAGTTGTTGTCTTTGCGACACCACCTTTTTGGTTGGCAATAGCAATTACTCTAGTCATCAATTAGCGAACACTTCCTTTATTACTACGTTATAATTGAACTTGTTCAATTATATTGATAGTATCAAATTGCATCGAATAAAAAAAGCGCTATTAACGCTTTTTTTAATAATAGAAAAATATAAGTTAAGGTCCAATCGAGTAAATCTTAGGAAGTGGTAAATAACGGCTTTGTTTTAGTGGTTCATTGCTTGTAACAACTCCATTTACTTTAACGGTACGATTCGATTTAACAACATATCCCGGCTGTCCCTGTTGCTTTAATACGGATGTTCCATGAGCCATCGTTTCATCTACTAAGCGTTGTTCAGGCGCAGCAATAATAGAATCAATAGTATTTCCAATAAATACTTCTTGACCGGGTTTAACTTTTCCGTACATCTCAATCGTAATAGAATTATAACTCATTCTTGTCCTTACAAGGAGGTATCCTCCGGTATTATTGTTAAACTTAAGATCGAGATCTGGATAGGCAACCGTCGCATCTTGACCAAGAGGAACATAAGATATAGCCAAGTCATGATTACTGCGTTGAGTTACAGCGAGGTTTGCAAATAGTCCAGTGTTATATAGTGTACTAGATACTTGACATATCCCACCAGCTAAACCTGGAACAAACTCTCCATTGACAATAATAAAAGCATCCTTATATCCACCTTCTACTGTTCTTTCTCCAACAATTTGATTGAACGATAAGGTGTTACCAGGCTTGATTACTGCCATATCCAAAGCCTTTGCAGCAATTTTAACATTCTCTGTTCTTGCTGTTTGCGAAGAATCAAATCGAGTAGTATAGCTTGCTAATAATCCAGTAATTTTCTGGTCTTCAAGTTGAGCAGCAGTTACAATAGGTAACTGTTCTTGAAATTCTGCTTGTAACTCCGGGACCAGTTTATATAAATTAACCTCTTTAATTTTATCAATAAGTGCTTCAGAATTAATGACTAAGCCAACTTGTTCACTCTTTATAGTCATAGTATTATCTTTTGTGATTTGGAACGTTGCGTCAGTGGCGGGATCATTGAACTCGTCCAAAGTACCTTTGAGAGTTTCACGTATCTTTAATTCATCCCAGTTTTGAGAAAAATCAACGTTTATACCTTTCCCTGCGGACCATTTTGAGGAAACCTTTTCAAAAATCGAACCTTTTCTACCAATATCATAGGCTTCTTGTAATGCCAAGTCTGAGTTAACACCAAGCCCTAAGTCTTCCAGCTTCACTTCTTGTGACTGTTTACCAGCACTTAGTTTTATAGTTTGGCTCAGGAGCCTATTTACTTCTTTATCAATAATATTTTTAGCATCATCTTGGGTTAGATTACCAACATTAACTCCTGATACAGATACGCCTTCTAGAATTCTTTGTTGATCTCGGGTATATATAAGAGCAAGAGTTCCGACTGAAAATAGTATTATAAAGAGTAGCGCAATAGAAACAATAACGTATTTTTTGCGTCCAAAATTATTTAAACCCCAGTTATTTCTAATTGTATTATGCTCCTCTCCATGCAGTTCTGTCAAAGTGTCATTTTCAGACCTCTGAACTACTTTATTATCTTCGTCCAACATTCTTCCCCCCATACGATCAAAACAGGTAAATACGAGTACATAGTTTATAATTCGACGTTCTATTCATATTTCCTTCACTACAAAATTAATAATAGCCTTACTCTTGTAATACCGTACGCAAACTAAAATTATAGTACAATATCATCTAAAAAAATGATTCAAAACTATATACCCTTAAAAAGCGCATAGTCTAGGAAATCGGATTCCTAGCTGGAGTACCTGCCTGACGTGGGTATTCTGAAGGGGTTTCTTTTACTTTCCTTACCCTAATAAGTGCTCGATGATCGGCCCCTTCGCCAAGGCTAAGAAGTTCAATACCTTCAATTGAGCCTCCTAGTATAGATAACGCTTTTTTGGAATCTGTAACCTCTGTTTCATACTGGGATCCTTTCGGAGCTAATAATAGACCATTGACTTTAAGCACAGGCAGTGCATATTCCAACAAGACAGGAAGCCGAGCAACCGCGCGAGAACTTACTGTGTCAAAATGTCTTCTATACTTTATATCCCTACCAAAATCTTCCACTCTCGCATGAACAGTCTTGATACCCTTTAAATCTAATGTATTTATAACGATTTCTAAAAAATCCAACCGCTTCTTTAATGAATCCATAAGTACAATCTCTAGGTCTGGCCGTAGGATCTTAAGAGGAATTCCAGGAAATCCGGCACCAGTTCCTAAATCTGCAAATGTCACACCAGAAATATACTTTCCGAGAACCATTGAATCGATAAAATGCTTTAATATGACTTCATGAGGATCTGTAATCCTGGTTAAGTTTAAACGTTGATTCCAGTCGAGTAAAAGGTCTCCGAAATTACAAAGTTGAGAAACTTGTAAATCAGATAAGTCACTTCCTATGTGCTGATTGGTCAATACCCGAATCAAAGAAGCATGTTCTCTAAACATCATCTACTTCCTCCTCTGCGCCCTTGTTCTAGAGAAACGAGCAAGACGGAAATATCAGCTGGACTGACCCCGGTAATTCGTGAAGCCTGTCCAATATTTAACGGGCGAACTTCCATAAGACGTTGTCTACCCTCAGTGGATAATCCTCGTACAGCTTCATAGTCAAGCGTTTCCGACAGACAGCGGGCTTCTAGCTTAGAAAATCTTTCGATATCGGCCCATTGTTTCTCAATATATCCAGAATACTTTGTTTCAACCTCTACTTCTTCGAGAACTTCCCGATCAAATTGGTCTAATTCAGGAATAAGTTTAACTAAATGGTCAAGCGTAATCTCTGGTCTGCGAATTAAATCTTGAGCGCTGATGCCGCCACGCACTGGAGTAGATTGAGCTTCTGCCATAACAATGTGTAAGTCTTCTCTCAAGGGAGAGAAAACCGTTGCCTTCCAAAGCTCTTTAATGAAATTATAATTCTTCTTTTTAGTCAGGAAACGTTCCCAGCGTACATCACTGACTAAACCAATCGCTTGCCCTTTTTCTGTCAACCTTAAGTCAGCATTGTCTTGTCGTAAGACTAGCCGATATTCAGCTCGGGACGTTAACAGTCGATATGGTTCCTTAACCCCTTTTGTGACCAAGTCATCTACTAAAACCCCTAGATAACCGTCGGAACGCAGAAGAATGAATGGGTCTTTGCCATTTGCTCGAAGAGCAGCGTTAATCCCAGCCATCAATCCTTGTGCAGCAGCTTCTTCATATCCAGACGTACCATTTAGTTGACCAGCAGTAAATAGCCCTGGTAACTGCCGTACCTCTAACCCAAGAGAAAGTTGGTGAGGCTTAACGTAGTCATACTCTATTGCATATCCCGGGCGAAGCATGCAAACATTTTCGAGCCCAGGAATACTTTGTAATATTTTTACTTGTACATCCTCTGGCATACTAGTTGATAGACCAGCAACATACAGTTCGTCACTTTGCCACCCTTCAGGTTCTAAAAAGATCTGATGAGCTTCTCTTTGGGCAAATCTAACCACTTTGTCCTCTATTGATGGGCAATAACGAGGACCAATACCTTCGATTTTTCCAGAATATAAAGGGGCACGAAATAGATTCTCCCGAATAATATCATGTGTTTGAGTTGCAGTATATCCTAACCAACACGGAACTTGTTTCGAAAGATCCTTGCCCCAAAATTGACTTTCTGTTGGTAAAAATGAATACCTCCAAAATTCATTATCTCCAGGCTGTATCCGAAATTTGGTATAATCAACGGACTGTCGATGAATTCGAGGGGGCGTGCCTGTTTTAAATCTACCCAAATCAATTCCTAACTCTTTGAGTGATTCCGATAACGACATGGAAGGCATTTGTCCATTTGGCCCACCTTGATACATTGAATCCCCGATAATAATTCTGCCACGCAAGTACGTGCCACTGGTCAAAACCACGTTTTCTGATTCATATCGTGCACCGGATCGTGTAACGATGCCCGATATTGTATGCCTATCAACAACAAGACGCTCAACCATCCCTTGGGATACGGTTAATCTAGGTTGTGAAAATAAGACATCTCTCATCCTGTTCTGATAAGCTAGTTTATCGGACTGAACTCTCAAAGCATGTACGGCTGGACCTTTTCCTGTATTTAACATTTTTACTTGCAAGGATGTTTCATCAGCTACAATTCCCATTTGACCACCTAAAGCATCAATTTCTCGAATTAGATGCCCCTTAGCTGGTCCACCAAGTGATGGATTACACGGCATATGTGCGATCGTATCAAGGTTTAAGGTGAGTAATAAGGTCTCACACCCAAGTCGTGCTGCAGCAAGGGCTGCTTCACATCCTGCATGCCCAGCTCCAACCACGATAACATCATATTTTCCAGCAAAGTATTCCAAAGTACATCCTACTTTCCGATACAAAATCTAGAGAAAATATCTTCCAGAAGCGATTCTTGAACATCATGTCCTGTTATTTCGGATACATAATGAAGTGCTTCGCGAAGATCAATAGAAAGAATATCCCACGGCATTCCTGATTCGATACTCTCATAAGCTTGTTTCAAAGCTCTATCGCAAAGTTCTAAAGCAGAAATTTGGCGAACATTGGAGAGAAGGGAATCTGATTTAAGAATAGCCTCTCCCTGATATACTCTACTACGGATTTGGACTTCAAGTTCTTCAAAACCGATGTGCTGTAGAACAGAAAAAGGAATCCATTGAGCATTGTTATACTCTGCTATTATAATTTCATCTTCCATTAGATCTATTTTATTAACAACAACAATAACTTTCTCAGCATATAAATCCAAAATATAAAGCTCATCTTTTGTTAAAGAAAGATTTGCCTGAACCACTAGCAAAATCAATTCAGCCTTTTGTAATGCTTTCCACGTTCTTTCGATTCCTAGGCGTTCTACAAGATCGTTACTTTCACAAATACCTGCAGTATCAACCAGTTTCAGAAGAATACCTCCGACGCTAACTGATTCTCTGATTTCGTCACGTGTTGTTCCCGGAATATCAGTTACTATAGCTCTTTCTTCACGTAGTAGCGCATTAAGTAAACTTGACTTTCCGACATTAGGTCGTCCAACGATCACCGTCAGTAGACCATCTCTTAGTATTTTTCCCGTTTTACTTCCAGCTAAAAGGAGCCTTGACTCTATTAGTGCCTCTTGCACTCTTGATTTGAGGTTTTCTCTATCTAAAGTTTCAACATCGTCTTCGGGGAAATCGATACCAGCCTCAATAAATGCAAAAGTTTCTAATACTTTCTCTCTCAAATTTAAGATTTTCTTAGATAGTCCACCACTTAATTGATCTATTGCTAAATTTGCAGCAGTCTCGGTACGTGAGCTAATCAAATCAATAACAGCTTCTGCTTGAACTAAGTCCATCTTTCCATTTAGAAATGCCCGCTTAGAGAATTCGCCTGGCTCGGCGAGTTTAGCACCATGACGGATACAAGCTTGCAAAATTCTTTGGGCTACGAAGGTTCCGCCGTGACAATTAATCTCATAAACATCCTCACCTGTAAATGAAGAAGGGGATAACATTCTGCCAACTAGAACTTCGTCGAGTACTTTCGCTTCATCCCTAAAAATACCAAGGTTTAAGGTGAAATTTTCCTTAAGTAACCAGCGTTTCATATTGCGTGGTTCAAAACATATCCCCATAATATTTTCCGCTTGAGAACCGCTCAATCTTAATATGTGAATACTTGTTTCACCCATAGCCGTAGCCATAGCAACAATCGTATCGTCCATCCGATCATCTCCATTTTATTAAAGTCTAGAGCTCTATCTATTGCTTTCCAGTACTCGTCTTAAAAATACTCTATCAATTACTTCATAAAGAAAACTTGGCTAGCTCCAGACCTACAAATGCCGGCGCCAGCCAAGTTCTTAATACCAAACAGTAAGTAAAATCTACTATTATACTCTTTTCAGTGAGATGACAACGCGCCTATTAGGATCATCACCTTCACTAAACGTTGAGATTCTAGTTTCATCCTGTAAAGAAGTATGAATAATGCGCCTTTCATGAGGATTCATCGGCTCCAGTACAACTCGGACTCCAGTTCTCTTAACCTTTTCGGACAATCTCTTCGCCAGTCGTACCAAAGTATCTTCACGACGTGACCTATACCCTTCAACATCGACTATAAGACGAACACGTTCAGATAACTTCCTAGCAACAGCCAAATTCGTTAAATATTGTAACGCATCTAATGTGTCTCCACGTCGTCCTATAAGAATTCCAAGCTCGGGCCCAGTTATATCAATATGCCAGTGTTCCCCATCCTTACTAGCTTGGGTATCCGCTTTAACACCAATAGCTTGACAGACTTTATTAATAAAATCTGCAGCTAATGTGCCAGGGTCATCTTCATAAGAAACTCGGACTTTTGCTAGACGTGTTCCAAAGAGTCCGAATAAACCTTTTTTGGTAGGTTCCTCTAGTACCTCAATTTTTACACGATTACGATCAACACCTAATTCTAGAACCCCAGCAGCGATCGCTTCTTCAACCGTTTTCCCGGTTTTCTCTGCAACCCTCATGACAGATCCTCCTCACGTTTTCCACTTTATCTATATAGCGCTCTTACTTTGGTTAGCTAATCTTCTATTAATATAAAGTTGTTGGAAAATCGAAACAACGTTCATTGTTACCCAATATAGTGCCAATCCTGCAGGTACTGTGGCACTAATATAAGCAAAGAATACCGGCATCATATATAACATCGTCTTTTGTGTTGGATCCGATGTATTTGGATTTGTTAGCTTCGTCTGCAGGTAGGTTGTTGCAGCAGCAAAAATCGGTAATATCAAATGATATGATGGAGTAAAACCATAAGTTTTTGTTAGATCAAAGAATAGAAACGAATAAGCGGCAGGATTTGATCCATATTCAAAATGGAGTAACGTACTGTATAATGCCCAGAAAATAGGCAACTGAACGAGAATAGGAAGGCAACCGCCCATAGGATTAACTTTATTTTCCTTGTAAAGCTCCATGACCGCGGCGTTAGCTTTTTCCTTATTATTTTTATGTTTTTCTTGAATAGCTTTGATCTTTGGTTGTAGATCTATTGTTTTACGCATGGAGGCCATTTGCTTATAAGTTAAAGGATAAATCAAGGTTTTAATTAACATAGTCAGAAGAATAATGGCTACACCATAATTAGGAAAACCAACTGAAGCAGAAAAATTATAGAGTACATTTAATAAACTGGTCATCCCATCGACAATAATATTCATACAAATCCTCCTTAAACTGGGTCGTGCCCTCCAGGATGAAACGGATGGCATTTTAATATTCTTTTAATTGCTTTCCAACTTCCTTTGGATAAGCCGAACTTTTGTATAGCCTGAACAGAATACTCCGAACAACTCGGGTAAAAGCGACACGTTTGTCCTTTCAGAGGGGAAAGAAATTTCTGGTACAAACGAATTAATAAGACTAAGAATTTCTGCATAATATTTTTACTCACTTTTTATTAGGACATTTGCGTTTTTCAACATATTCATCATAGTCTTTTCGACTTCCAAATAGGAAACTCCTTTTATATTTGCCCTCGCAATAAGAATTATTTGAATATCATTTCTAATTTCAGATAAATGAATACGGATGACTTCCCTCATTAATCTTTTGGCACGATTTCTCTGAACTGAGTTGCCAACTTTTTTCGAGGCAATAAATCCAAAACGTTTAGGACCTTTTAAAACATAAATTGCAACATGTTTTACAGAATAATTTTTTCCTCCCGCAAATACCTCTTTAATATCAGATTTCTTGCGCAAGCGTAATTTTCTTTTTAACATACATCCTCCAGGCTTGGAAACCTTTGGTTCAATATATTCTATCTAACAATGCTTCAGTTTAAACGTTTAATAGAATTGTCTAATTCAGACTCCGTGACGACGAGAATCAACCTGTCAAAAATTTTTTTTTCTGACAGGTAAAGTCAGTTTATACTTTTATCAAACAAGTAAAAAAAGGCCACATAATGCGGCCTTAAACTGATAATTTTTTACGACCCTTTAATCGACGACGTTTGATAACATTTCTCCCTGTTGGTGTACTCATACGACTTAAAAAACCGTGAACACGCTTATGACGGCGATTCTTCGGTTGATATGTTCTTTTCAATTTAACGACACCTCCTTAATTTCATAACGAAAAAAACATTCTTAGCAATCAAACTTACTTAGAGATTATACTCTAAAATTTTTTAATCTGTCAAGCTAAGGACTTCACTCTGATGTGGATAAGATAGCTAGAGAAAAAGTTATCCACTGTGAATAATTTAGTAAAACTCATAATATTCCTGTTGATAACCTTTCGAAAACTTGATATTATGTCAATACATCCCCTTGAGCAATCTACATTTCGAGTTATCTTTTATCCACACTACTTAATTTGACTAAGTTATCCACAAATGTGCATAAGTTTGTGTATAACTTTTTTATTGTCATTAATCTCACATTCTTTAATACAAGGGAGGTCCGTCCATGCCACCACAGTCAATCTCACCGGAATTATTGTGGCAGGAAACTCTAGAAAAGCTGAAAACTGAACTATCCAAGCCAAGCTTTGATACATGGTTTAGTTCTACACGGCTATTTCTTATTGATGGCGACACAATTGTCATTAGTGTTCCTAATGAATTTGCAAAAGATTGGTTAGAAAGTCGTTATGCACCTTTAATCCGCTCTTCTATTCAATCCATTTTAGGACATGCCGTAAGTCTCCGTTTCATTATTCCCTCACCAGAAGGATCCTACACTGAAGATGCTGTTCCTTCTAAGCCGGTTTCACCAGTAATTCCAAAACAACCTGAAACTTCGCCTAATTTTCTCAATAATAAATATACCTTTGACACGTTTGTCATTGGAAATAGCAATCGCTTTGCTCATGCAGCTTCTTTAGCTGTTGCAGAATCGCCTGCAAAATCTTATAACCCTCTATTCATTTATGGAGGAGTTGGGTTAGGTAAAACTCACCTCATGCATGCTATTGGTCATCATATCCTTCAACGATCTCCCAATACTAAAGTCCTTTATGTTTCCAGTGAAAAATTTACAAATGAACTCATTGATTCGATTAAAGATGAAAACTCCATTGAGTTTCGCAATCAGTACCGAAATGTGGATATTCTTTTGATTGATGATATCCAATTTTTAGCGGGTAAAGAGCGAACTCAAGAAGAGTTCTTTCATACCTTCAATGCGCTTCATGAAGCAAATAAGCAAATTATTATTTCTTCAGACCGACCTCCCAAAGAAATACCAACCTTAGAAGATCGATTGCGTTCTCGTTTTGAATGGGGTCTAATAACAGATATTCAGGCCCCAGATTTGGAAACTCGCATCGCTATTCTAAGAAAAAAAGCTATGTTAGAAAATCTTCAGGTTCCGAATGAAGTGATGTTTTATATCGCTGATAAAATCCACTCTAATATCCGAGAACTTGAAGGAGCTCTCATTCGGGTCATGGCTTTTGCATCCCTTAGTCTGATCCCAATAACCACAGATGTAGCGGTAGAAGCATTAAAAGATATTATACCTGCAAATAACACCAAACAAATAACCATTGAAATAATTCAACAATCTGTTGCGGGATATTTTCATCTATCTCCCAGCGAATTTAAAGCGAAAAAGAGAACTCGCGCCGTAGCTTTTCCTAGGCAAATTGCCATGTATCTTTCGCGTCAACTTACGGACTCATCCTTACCAAAGATTGGTGACGAGTTTGGTGGGAGGGATCATACCACAGTGATGCACGCTCACGATAAAATTACTAATGCCATAATTAATGATCCTCAATTAGAAAAAAAAGTTAATGAAATGATTCAACGTATACAATCGGAGTAAAACCCCTAATAGTTTATTAGGAGCATGTGGATAACTTATTTATATTATTTGGATAAAGTACCAAATAAATAATATATGTGGACATGTGGATAACTTATATCCATCTGTCCACACCTTTTTCAACATGCATTTTCTCACTACCTCAGCGCTATTTAAGGACTTATCCACATGTTGACAAGCAATACTACTATAACTACTATTTATTATCTTATTATTATTAAGCCTGATTTAGAACTTTAACTATAAAGTTTAATAGGAGGATTCACGTATATGAAAATCTTCTGCTCAAAAGATGCACTACTTTCCGCAGTAAATGCTGTTCAAAAGGCAGTATCCAGTAAAAATACCTTGCCTATACTTCAAGGGATTTTGATCAAAGCTGAACAACAATCTTTACAATTTGCAGCAACTGATCTTGAAATGGGAATACGCTGTGAGGTTCCTGCCCAAGTTATTGAAGAAGGGATAATGGTTGTTCCTGCAAAGCTTTTCTCGGAAGTTGTTCGTAAATTACCGGATACAACTATTACCTTAGAGGAACGAGATAAAGCAATTACTATTTGTTATAATGAATCTGAAATAATTTTGAATGGGTACGATCCTGAGGAATTCCCTTTACTTCCAGATTTATTGGAGCCTATTTCATTTACACTGACTACAATGATATTTAAAAATATGATTAGACAGACCGTGTTCGCATGTGCTGTTGAAGAAAATCGCCCAGTATTTAATGGATCCTTGTTACAAATTGAAGGCTCCAGTATCCGCTTAGTAGCTACCGATACGCATCGTTTGGCCTATAGCATTGCGGAGATACCAAACCCTGAAGAATCAAATTTCAGTGGTATTATTCCGGCTAAGACGTTATCAGAAATATATAGACTACTGCGAGATGAAGATGAAATATTAACTATTAATTTCAGTAATAATCAAGTGGTTTTTAAATTTGGATCGATTTATCTTGTTTCCCGTCTAATTGAAGGACAGTTTCCAAATTTTAAACAAGTTATTCCCCAAACATGTGAAACAAAAGTTAATCTATCTGTTAGAAGTTTTCTTGAAGCTGTCGAGCGCGCTTCGTTACTTTCCCGTGATAAAAGCGGGGCAAATATAATAAAAATAAATGTTGAAGGAAACGAACTAAGAATTGATCAAACGTCCGAATTTGGCAAGATATCGGAACAAATAAACATTGAGTTGGAAGGTAAAAATGTTATGATTGCCTTTAATGCAAAATTCCTTATAGATGCTTTGAAAGTAATTAATAGTGAACAAATTATATTTGAACTCTCTGGACCATTTAGCCCAGGCGTAATGAGACCTTTAGATGATCCTAACTATCTTTATCTTGTATTACCTGTTCGAACGTCGTAATTTAAAATTATGATGATCAATAACCTTAGGCTACAAAATTTTCGTAATTATCAAGATGAGACGATAAAATTTATGCCTGGTACTAATATATTAATGGGAGATAATGGTCAGGGGAAGACTAATATTATTGAGGGTATTTATTACCTGTTGACAGGAAAGTCTTATAGAGTGCAAAGAGAACAGGAACTCTTGAGTTGGGACCAAAGCGAGTTTCATCTGTATGGAGATTTTTTAATGACAAACCATAAGGTGTCTTTGGAAAGTCATTATAAGGATAAAAAGAAAATAGTAAAAGTTAATAAAGTACCTTGTCAACGTTTGTCTGATTTTGTGGGTACAATTAACGTGGTTTTCTTTTCTCCGGATGATCTTGTAATGGTTAAAGGAGGCCCTTCAGAAAGAAGGAGATTTTTAGATTTACATATTGCTCAAATGCGTCCTGGGCATGTTAGTTTACTAAACTCATATAATAAAGTTCTACAGCAAAAAAGTGCTCTATTAAAATCTTATGTGGCTAAATCCCTCAAATATTCACAATTACAACTTTGGAATGAACAAATTATTAAATTCGGTGAAACAATTATTCGTAATCGAGTAGATCTGACGGAACGTTTACAGAGTGTAGCAGATCGTATCTATGGGAACCTTGCTTCTCAGAAAGAAAAACTGAAAGTTACTTACATTGCCTTAGGTAATAATAATATCGATGAGGCTATTGAGAAATTCCCACAATTGCTTAACGACAAATTGGAAAATGAAATTGAACGGCAGATGGTGCTCATAGGTCCTCATCGTGATGATGTACAAATTCTTTTAAATGATAAACCTGCACGTCTCTACGCATCGCAAGGTCAACAACGTTCTATAGTATTATGTTTAAAACTTGCTGAATTAGAATTAATTCGTCAAGAAAAAAAAGAGTATCCCATACTTTTACTTGATGACGTGTTGTCTGAATTGGATCGTTTTAGGAGAGACTACTTAATGAATTTTATAGAGTCTTCGTGCATTCAAACGTTAATTACTATGACAAGTGCAGAAATTCATCTTGAGTCAGGGACACTTTACTATGTTGAAAAAGGGCATATAAGGAGGGAGAGTTAATTGTACATACATTTAGGTGGTGATGTTCTTATTAATAAAAATAAAATAGTTGCAATTATTGACTTGGAATCAGTAACGGAAAGTAAAATTAACAAAGAACTATTGAAAAAAATTAAAAAAAATAACAATTTTAATTACGTTTCTGATAATGGCAAAGAAAAAACACTAATTATTACAGTGAAAGAACAATATTTATCACCAATTTCATCAACGACTTTATTTAAAAGAGGGGACTTGCGTGACACCGCGCTCGGTACCTACGACGCAGAGCAAACTAACCGTTAAAGCTCCTGTCTACTGGGAGTGGGGTTCCCGCCAAATGCGCCGTCCGTGGCGCAATGGCGGCAGCTCACATCCTTGTTCGCTGCCCCGTATCTGGGGTCGGGAGCTTGAACGGAAGTTTGCTGGGCTGCTTTCGTAAAGACGTCGCGCTGTGTCACACTGCGTCCCGGGCTTGGGTCGCGGAAATTGGAACCTGGAACGTGGAACCTGGACCGGAGAACGGAGCTTTGAGGGAGACGGCACATTTCATGTGCACCGTCTGGATGCATGTGCGAGATGGAGTGCGAGATGGAGTGCAAGACGGGGATTGTTCTTGTACTTGCATAAATATTGTTGAGAGTTGGTGCTGGGTGACTGGGGTTATGAGAGTTGGCACTTTCATGTATGTAGTCTGGATGGGTGCTTTTTAGTGTGACATTGCGTCATAGGTCTTGCACCAGAGGAGATGTGTGATGGATGAAGCTTTAATGTTTGAACTATGACTAGGTTACGGGTTCAATTGAAACAGGTAGATATTTAGTGTACAATATATAGGTTGAAGGCATTTTTTGGGAGGAAACAGCTTTGCTAGATAATAAAGAAATATCCAATCAAGATCCTACTGATAGTTATAATGCAGGGCAAATTGAAGTTCTAGAAGGTTTGGAAGCTGTTCGTAAACGTCCGGGTATGTATATTGGTACGACAGGTAGCCGGGGTCTCCATCATCTTGTTTACGAGATTGTTGATAACAGTATTGACGAAGCTTTAGCTGGAGTTTGTGATTTAATTGATGTATTTATACATCAGGACAACAGCATTACAGTAAAAGATAATGGTAGAGGCATTCCAGTCGATATTCATCCGAAAACTGGTAAACCTGCTGTTGAAGTTACTCTGACAGTACTACATGCTGGTGGTAAATTCGGTGGAAGTGAGAGTGCTTACAAAGTATCTGGTGGCCTTCATGGAGTAGGGTTAAGTGTTGTGAATGCTTTGTCAAAATGGTTAATAGTGGAGGTCTCCAAAGGAGGCTTTGTCTATCATCAAGAATATGCACAAGGCAAACCTACCACTGAGCTCGTAAAAATAGGAACAACAGAGGATACAGGAACTAAAATAACGTTTATCCCAGACTCAGAAATATTCGAAGAGACTGTTTATGACTATGATATTTTGGCTCATCGTCTCAGGGAATTATCTTTTTTAAATAAAAGTGTGAAGATTAACTTCACGGATGAGAGAACAAACGTCAAAGAAACGTTTTTACATACGGGTGGTATTCAAGATTTTGTAAGGTATCTCAATAAAAGCAAAGATTGTTTGCATGCCCAGCCAATATTTATTGAAACGACCAAAGAACATGTACAAGTTGAAGTCTGTATTCAGTACAATGACAGTTATGCCGAAAATTTGTTTTCCTACGCTAATAATATTAATACCCAAGAAGGGGGAACTCATGAGGCAGGTTTTAAGTCGGCTTTAACACGGGTAGTGAATGATTACGCCCGTAAAAGTAATATACTAAAAGCTGCTGATTCGAACCTATCTGGCGATGATATAAGGGAAGGATTGACCGCAGTAATTTCAGTGAAGGTTCCTGACCCACAGTTCGAAGGGCAAACAAAAACAAAACTTGGAAACAGTGAAGTCAGGGGCATCGTGGATTCGGCCACAGGGGAAGGGTTAAGTACTTTTCTTGAAGAAAATCCATCAATAGCTAGAAAGTTTATTGATAAATCTGTTCAAGCTGCCCGAGCGAGAGATGCTGCTCGTAAAGCACGGGAGCTCACCCGCCGTAAGAGTGCCTTAGAGGGAACATCCCTTCCAGGTAAACTTGCGGATTGTTCTTGGAAAGAACCAGATCTGTGTGAAATGTACCTGGTTGAGGGAGATAGTGCAGGTGGTTCTGCCAAACAGGGAAGGGATCGTCGTTTTCAAGCAATTTTGCCCTTACGAGGGAAAATCCTCAATGTTGAAAAGGCCAGGCTTGATAAGATACTGGGAAATATAGAAATAAGGGCTATGATTACTGCCATGGGAACCGGTATTTCTGATGAATTTGATATTAGTAAGGCACGTTATCATAAGCTGATTATTATGACAGACGCCGATGTGGATGGAGCTCATATACGGACACTTTTGTTGACTTTCTTTTATCGCTATATGCGCCCTTTAATCGAAAATCATTATGTTTATATTGCTCAACCCCCGCTTTTTAAGGTTAAAAAGGGGAGAGACATTCAATATGCTTATACGGATAACGAACTCACTAAAATTCTTGATAAGATAGGTCGAGAAAAAGTTGAACTTCAGCGCTATAAAGGCTTAGGAGAAATGAATCCGGATCAATTGTGGGAAACCACGATGGATCCTGCCACGCGTACGATTTTACAAGTGACGATAGAAGATGCAATAAGGTCTGAAGAAATGTTTACGGTCTTAATGGGAGACAAAGTAGAACCACGTCGTGACTTTATTAATCGTTATGCTAAAGATGTACGTAATCTAGATACTTAAAGGGGTGCTCATTCATGGCGGATGAAATTCAGGGAGGAAAAGTTCTTCCCGTTGAAATTGCGGACGAAATGCGAAAATCCTTTATGGCCTATTCGATGAGTGTAATAGTTAGCCGTGCTTTGCCTGACGTTCGAGACGGGCTAAAACCGGTGCATAGAAGAATTCTATATACCCTTCATGAGTTGGGTCTTACCCCCAACAAACCGTACAGTAAGTCAGCGCGTCTTGTAGGGGATTGTATGGGTAAATTTCACCCTCACGGGGATAGTTCAATCTATGATGCAGTTGTCCGTATGGATCAAGATTTTGCTAGTCGTTATCCGCTGATTGACGGACATGGAAACTTTGGATCTATTGACGGAGACTCTGCAGCAGCCATGCGTTATACCGAGCTGCGAATGGCCAAGATGGCGACCTATATGTTGGCAGACATTGATAAAGATACCGTGGATTTTACGCCAAACTACGATGAAAAACAAGATGAGCCTACGGTATTGCCAGCGAAATTTCCAAATCTGCTCGTAAATGGCTCGTCTGGTATTGCCGTAGGAATGGCAACCAATATTCCTCCGCATAATTTATCAGAAGTTATTGATGCGACGATTGCTTTGATGGATAATCCAGAGTTATCTATTGATGAGCTGATAAACTATATTCAAGGGCCTGACTTCCCAACTGGTGGAACAATCATGGGCTACGAAGGAATACGGTCTGCCTATACAACTGGAAGAGGATCGATTAAAACAAGGGCTAAAGCAAAAATAGAACGCATGGAAAAGTCCGGCAAGACTCGTATAGTGGTTACGGAAATTCCGTTTATGGTCAATAAGGCTAGGATGGTTGAGAAAATTGCCGACCTTGTGCGGGATAAGAAACTCGATGGAATTACTGATTTGAGGGATGAGTCGGATCGTTCTGGGATGCGTATTGTGGTTGAACTAAGGCGTGATGTCAATCCGAAAGTCATATTGAACAAACTCTATAAGCATACTCAGATGGAAGATACATTTGGTGTAAATATGCTGGCACTGGTGGATGGTCAGCCGAGAACACTTAATCTTAAAGACATGCTTCATTATTTTATTGAACATCAAAAGGACGTTATTGTCAGGAGAACTCGATTTGAACTCAATAAAGCGGAAGCAGAAGCACATATAATTGAGGGGCTGCGAATAGCCCTTGACCATATCGATGAGGTAATAGAGACTATCCGTTCCTCCACGAATGAAGCAAATGCTAGAGAAAACCTATCCATTCGTTTTGGTTTGAGCGAAATACAAGCGCAAGCCATTGTTGATATGCGCTTAAAACGATTGACTGGACTAGAACGTGAGAAACTAGAAAACCAATATCAAGACTTAATGAATACCATAGCCCATTTAAAAGCAGTTCTAGCTTCCGCAAGTATGGTCATTGGAATTATTAAAGCTGAACTGGAAGAAATTAATCGTAAGTTTGGTGACGCCCGTCGCACAATTATAACGGTTGATGTTAGTAAGATGGACATAGAAGATCTCATAGCAGTTGAAGACGTGGTTATCACGGTAACTCATTATGGCTATATAAAAAGGTTACCTCTAAGTACTTATAAAAGTCAGCACCGAGGAGGTAAAGGTGTTAATGGTATGGCTACCAAAGAGCGGGACTTTGTAGAACATCTCTTTACCACTACGACGCATCACTATATTCTGTTTTTCACGTCACAGGGTAAAGTGTATCGTTTGAAAGCTCACGAGATTCCAGAGGCCAGTAGAATAGGCAAAGGGACTGCTGTGATTAATCTCTTGAATTTAAGCCAGCATGAAATGATTACCGCAGTTATGGCGATTAAAGACTACAGTTCGGATTTCTTTCTGATTACAGCTACCAAAAAAGGGATTATGAAGAAGACCGCACTGCAAGAATATGATTCGTCACGAAAAGATGGATTAATTGCTTTAACGTTAGACGAAGGAGATGAACTGATCGGTGTCAAGCTAACCCAAGGGTTAGATGATATTCTTCTGGCTACAAAAAATGGAATAGCGATTCGCTTTGCAGAATCAGATGTACGGTATATGGGACGTACGGCGCGTGGTGTGAAAGGCATAAGGTTAGAAGCCAATGACGAGGTTGTCGGTATGGATGTGATAGATGATGTCGGCGAACTTTTGACCATGAGTGAAAATGGTTTTGCTAAACGCACCAATCTTAAGGAATTCCGCGTGCAAGGGCGTGGCGGCAAAGGAATAATTGTCATGAAACTAAATGACAAAACTGGCACCTTAGTAGGAATTAAGGTTGTTCAAGTGGAAGATCAGCTTATGGTAATCACGAATAACGGAATTATGCTTCGGATTCAAGTAGCTAGTATTTCTAATCAAGGCCGTTCGGCACAAGGGGTTATGGCTATGCGTACTGGGGCTAGTAGTGTTGTTGCGTTCGCCAAGGTCTTAATGAAAGACGAAGAGGAAATCGGAGAGTCTGAGGAGTCTGAGGAAACCGAAGAAGATGATTAAATTGACAAAATTCGAGCCAGATGTTACCATGTCTGAATCAGAGGTCAGAAATCAGCGGACTAAGCCAGATGATAGGGTTTTTGAGTAATTAAGTAGGTTACCAGAAGCCAGACCTCGGAGTTCTGATAAAAGCTATTGTCAGCAGAAAAGTGAATTTCCGTTTATCATAACTAAAATTTAATTCAGGAGGTAATATTAATGACTGATATTGGATCGTTAAAAGTTAAAACTGGACTCGCAGAAATGCTAAAGGGTGGCGTCATTATGGATGTGACGACCCCTGAACAGGCAATAATAGCACAAGAGGCGGGAGCATGTGCAGTAATGGCTTTAGAGCGTGTTCCTTCGGATATACGGGCTGAAGGCGGAGTCGCACGAATGGCTGACCCTTCAATTATTCAAAATATAATGGCTGTAGTATCAATTCCTGTCATGGCTAAAGCACGAATAGGACATTTTGTTGAAGCCAGAATATTAGAAGCTTTGGGTGCTGATTATATTGATGAGTCTGAAGTATTAACCCCTGCAGACGATTCTTATCATATTAATAAACATGACTTTAAGGTACCCTTTGTTTGTGGTTGTCGTAATCTCGGGGAAGCATTGCGTCGAATCGGAGAAGGGGCTGCAATGATTCGTACAAAAGGAGAGCCTGGAACGGGTAACGTTGTAGAGGCTGTTCGGCATATGCGCACGGTTATGGGCGAAATTCGTGCTTTAACCTTAATGCCTAAAGAAGAGCTTATGGCAGCTGCCAAAAATATGGGAGCTCCCTACGATTTAGTTCTATATATCGCGGAACATGGTAAACTACCTGTGGTTAACTTCGCAGCAGGGGGTATAGCTACTCCAGCTGACGCTGCATTAATGATGCATCTTGGAGTGGATGGTATTTTTGTAGGGTCTGGAATCTTTAAATCGGGTGATCCTAAGGCGCGTGCAAAAGCAATAGTTATGGCTACAACCCACTTTAAAGACGCGAAGATTCTTGCTGAGATTTCTAAAGATTTAGGTCAAGCCATGTCAGGTATTGAGATCTCTACATTGGCTGACTCTCAGCGGATGCAAGAACGGGGCTGGTAATCATGAAAAAGCGTGTTGGCGTTTTGGCACTGCAAGGTGCTTTTCGCGAGCACCGGCAGGTTTTAGAGCATTTAGGGTGTGATGTTATAGAAGTGCGTAAAACCAGCGATCTTGAAGGAATCCATGGACTTATTATTCCAGGTGGGGAAAGTACGACCATTGGTAAGCTCTTGATGATGGATGAAATGGGTGAAAGAATAAAGGAGCTTGGCACTCAAGATTTGCCTATTTTCGGAACCTGTGCCGGTATGATTCTACTTAGTAAGTCAATCATTGATAGTGATCAATATAGCTTAAACCTGATGGATACTGTCGTAGAACGTAATGCCTTTGGAAGGCAGGTAGCAAGTTTTGAAACAGATCTCCTTGTACCTGCTATGGGTCCGAATCCATTACACGCGGTATTTATTAGAGCACCTTACCTTCGGGAGGTTGCTCCGAATGTAGGTATTCTGGCAGAGTATGAGGGCAAGATTGTTTTTGCACGTCAAGGCAATTTATTGGCTAGTGCATTTCATCCAGAACTTACTCCAGACCTAAGGGTCCATCAGTACTTTTTAGACATGATCGATGAACATTAGGGTCCCTCGGCCATCCATGGCCAGCGCATAAGTGCAACTAAGGCTGCCGCCGGCGCCTGAAGCTTGGCGCCAGCCAAGTTTTGTTTATAGCTAGGAGGCTTTTATTATGTTGGATCTCAAGTTTGTTCGTAATAACCCTGAAGTGGTTAAGGAAGCGTTGCAAAAACGGCATGTGTCAATTAGCCTAGATCACTTTTTGACGCAAGAAGAAGAAAGACGCAGATTACTTTTTGAAGTTGAGACTTTAAAGGCCCGTCGCAATTCTGTTTCAGAAGAAGTTGGACGACTTAAGAAAAAAGGGGAAGATGCGGAAAGCCTCGTTTTAGAAATGCGTGAGGTTGGGCAAACCATTAAGGAACTGGAAGAAAAATCAGCGGATATTGTGCAAGAGATGGAAAAAGTGCTCTATGAGATTCCAAACATTCCTCACGAATCTGTGCCGGTTGGTTCTGACGAAAGTTCTAACGTTCAAGTTCGTACTTGGGGGACTCCTAGAGTATTTGATTTCGAACCGAAGGCTCATTATGAGGTCGGTGAAAAGCTAGATATTTTGGATTTTGTTCGAGCTGCAAAAGTGACAGGAGCTCGGTTTACCTTTTACAAAGGGTTAGGAGCTAAGCTAGAACGTTCTCTAATATCCTTCATGCTTGATCGACATGCAACCAAGGGCTATACTGAAATACTTCCGCCGTACATGGTTAATCGCACGTCGATGATCGGGACTGGCCAACTTCCTAAATTTGAGGAAGATGCCTTCAAGATTGTTGGAACGGAATATTTCCTGATCCCAACAGCAGAAGTGCCAGTAACTAATCTTTATCGTGACGAAATTTTAGATGGCAGTCAATTGCCGATTCACCACTGCGCATACAGTGCATGTTTTCGGTCTGAAGCTGGTTCAGCAGGACGGGATACGAGGGGGCTTATTCGCCAACATCAATTTAACAAGGTGGAGCTCGTGAAATTTTCACTACCTGAAAATTCGTACCATGAGCTTGAACTGTTGACTGAGGATGCTGAGAGAATCCTTCAAGAACTTGAACTTCCTTACCGAGTTATGACGTTATCGACTGGCGATCTCGGATTTACTTCCGCTAAAACTTATGATTTGGAAGTATGGTTACCAAGCTTTAACACCTATAGGGAAATTTCGTCTTGCAGCAATTTTGAGGATTTCCAAGCGCGCAGGGCAAACATTCGTTTTAGGAGAGGTCCTAAAGAAAAGCCAGAGTATGTCCATACTTTAAATGGCAGCGGATTGGCGATTGGGCGCACAGTTGCAGCTATTATGGAAAATTATCAGGAAGATGATGGCAGGATTCGTGTTCCTAAAGCATTACAACCGTATATGGGAGTTCAATATATCGGATAATTTATGTTGGTATTACAAGTTAGTTCCAATATAATATTAAGAAGTTAGTTGTTTTTATATAGAATATATGATATGCTTTCTTTCGGTCATCATTCTTGGAGGGGTGTTCGAGCGGTTTAAGGACCTGGTCTTGAAAACCAGTGATCTCGCAAGGGGTCCGTGGGTTCGAATCCCACCCCCTCCGCCATATATGCGCCTGTAGTTCAGCTGGATAGAGCGTCAGACTTCGAATCTGAATGCCGGGGGTTCGAATCCCTCCGGGCGCACCAAAATCGATGTTCGAGGTACGATGTTCGAAGTTCTAATATCGTACATTAAGTCACTGAATAAGTTTAGCTTGAATTCAGCGGCTATCTGAATATATTTCCTTCGTGAGTACTATACTAAGGCCTCGTAGCTCAGGTGGATAGAGCGGGGGTTTCCTAAACCCTGTCTTGCGGAGGTTCGACTCCTCCCGGGGTCACCAAAATCGAGGTAACTATGTTTCATCAAGATTGGATGCGTGTTGCGCTTACACAGGCTCAGATGGCTTTTGAACAAGGGGAAGTTCCAATTGGAGCGGTGATTGTTCTTAATGGCCAAGTGATTGCTCTAGCGCATAATGAAAAAGAACAGAACAATGACCCCACTGCGCATGCCGAGGTCTTGGTAATCCAACGTGCAGCAGAGGTATTAGGGACTTGGAGACTAACAGACGCAGTACTGTATGTGACCTTAGAGCCTTGTCCGATGTGTGCTGGAGCTATTATTCAGTCCCGCATAAAGCAAGTAGTTTATGGAGCAGCAGATCTAAAAGGCGGAGCTACCGGTTCGGTGATGAACGTCTTAGACTATACTCTGTGGAACCACAGAGTCGATGTCGTTGCTGGGGTGTTGGAAGAAGAGTGCTCGGATATCTTAAAATTGTTCTTCAAGAGATTGCGCTGATTTTCAGCGTTATTTTATACTAGTCAGACTCCCATGCCGCTACGCGGCACCACTGATGAATGGATCACGCTTTATACGGAGGAGTATCGAAGTGGTTATAACGAGAACGACTCGAAATCGTTTGACGGTGTAAACCGTCCGTGGGTTCGAATCCCACCTCCTCCGCCATATACATTTAAGAACTGAAGGTCTTCGCGACTTATTGCGGAGGCCTTTTTAATGTATCCAAAGCCTTTACTTTGTTTAAATCTTCACATTCTTGGACAGAATTGTATTAGGGTGAAAGATGTTTAAAGAGTAATTAAATCACTAATACGAGATGTTCAGAAGAGAGAGGTTTGTACTTTATGAAATTAATAAAAATTGTCGTAGGTTTGGGTATTATTGGAGCATTTCTAATGGGGTCTTTTATGGGAACTATCCATCATGAAAATGCAATGAAAATTACTAATATAGATAAAGTTATTAATGAAGCGGGACCCGCTCCCGCCCCAACATCAGATCAATTAATCCGTTTTCACGTCCTAGCAAATTCGGACAGTGAACAGGACCAAGCGTTGAAGAGGGCGGTACGAGACGCTATCTTGAAAGATGTTTCTCCACGGTTGGCAGATTCTCAGTCATTAGATGAGTCACGGCAAATCCTTAAGCAGGTCCGTCCTGATATGGAGAGTATTGGACGCTCTGTAGTCATGTCGTGGGGTAAAGATTATACCGTAAGTACAGAGTATGGACATTCATCGTTTCCCACCAAATCCTATGGAACGTTGGTGCTACCAGCCGGAGACTATGAAGCGTTACGCGTGGTGATCGGTGAAGGGCAAGGGTCAAACTGGTGGTGCGTGCTTTTTCCACCGCTTTGCTTTGTTGACATTGAGCAGTCTACCGCAGTTCAAGTGGATGGAAAACAGGGTATACCAATTAATAGCACGGCTAAACAGTCTGAAAGTTCTGCGAACAGCTCACTAAAGGTGCGTTTTTACTTCTGGGAAAAGATAATGCAATTATTTAGATAGTGAAAATGCATGGCCTGAATATTAACATTAATTAACCATTGACTCGCTTGCCCCTTTGCGATATAATCTCTCTTGTTCACTAAATTAATAGAAATATTATTGTTTTTTGCGGTTTACTGAGCATGGAGAGGTGGCTGAGTGGTCGAAGGCGCCCGCCTGGAAAGCGGGTACATTGGGCAACCGGTGTCGAGGGTTCAAATCCCTCTCTCTCCGCCATTATTTAGAGAATTTTAAGCCGTAGTATTCGACTTCGGCTTTTAAATTTGTTATAATTGATTTAGCCGTACTAGATGGGGAGGTAGCGGTTCCCTGTAACTTGCAGTCCGCTATAGCAAGGTTGAATTCCCGCGCAAGGTCCTCACCTGTGAAGCTGTCTTTGGTAGGCGGCGATGAGATTTTGGTCTTACGCAACAGGACACTCCGAACCGTGTCAGATCTTGACGGAAGCAGCACTAAGGAGAGCGTTTTGTGTGCCGTGAGGTTGCCTGAATCGAGTCTGTCGATCAAGGTAACGTTCGGAGGTGATGGTTCGACCAAGGGTGTACGGCTATGATATATTCTGTTTAAGGTGGTCAATGTACCATCTTTTTTGGTATATACTCTGTTTATCGAGGGTGATAGTATGGCTTATTTGGCACTTTACCGTGAATGGCGACCAAGATTGTTTAAAGACATTGTAGGGCAAGAACATATTACAAAAACTTTAGTCAATGCCCTGAAACAAGAGAAAATAGCTCACGCATACTTATTTAGCGGACCAAGAGGTACCGGTAAAACAACTGCCGCTAAAATTCTGGCTAAGACTTTAAATTGTGACCAGCGAGAGGGTGTTGAACCCTGTAACCATTGCGCGTCCTGCAGTAGCATCGACCAAGGCTCAGCTATGGAAGTATTTGAGATCGATGCTGCTTCAAACCGTGGGATCGATGAGATCCGCGACTTGCGTGAAAATGTTAAGTTAAGTTCGATAAAAGGGAAACATAAAGTTTATATTATTGATGAAGTACATATGTTAACAACAGAGGCTTTCAATGCCTTGCTCAAGACACTGGAGGAGCCCCCGCCACAGGTCATTTTCATTTTGGCAACCACTGAGGTACAGAAAATACCTTTGACTATTCTCTCACGTGTACAACGTTTTGAATTTCATCGAATTTCCGTACACGATATCCAAAAACGCTTGCTTGAAGTATGTATATCGTTAAGCCGAGATGTTAATGAGAGCGCTTTAGTGGTAATTGCTCAAAAATCTGAAGGAAGCCTTCGAGATGCCCTAAGTATCCTGGATCAATGTCTGCTTCAAGATGACCCAATAGGGGTGGAAGAAGTATACCTGGTACTAGGTATGGTTGGTGAGACTTTTAGTGCTCAGTTAGTTGAAGCGCTAATCGCATCTGATTATGGAAAGAGTTTAACCTTTTTAACAGAGGGAATTGAGCAAGGTCGTGATCCACGGCAGATCATTAGAGAGCTCTTGGATTATCTTCGACAAATGCTATTGACGGCCACTACGGGCGATAGACCAATGGTTGCACCCCATATTCAAGAACAGTTAGTTGAACAGAGCAAACAGATCGGAATTTCCCAAATGTTGAGTTGGATCTCGACTTTATTACAAGGAGAAGGTCAGCTCAAATATGCCTCTAATGCCCGACTGGCTGCCGAATTCTTGTTGGTTCAGACCATTCATGGAAGTCAACCTACATCAATCACTGGGCAGGAAGAGATTTTAAAGCGCTTAGCTTTAATGGAACAACAGATTCAAGGTAACCTGATCCGTGGGCATAATACTGAAGGGATGCTTTCGGCCAGCTCTAAAACTAGCCAAGTGGTCCCGAAGAAATTACCCGCATCGCAGAAAACTCCCTGTGTAGAACCTAAAATAGTTGATTCATATTCAGGGACCGTATCAGTCGGGTCTAAGGTAAACTTAAGCATTATAGAGATTCAAGAGCGTTGGAATGATGTTTTGGACCAGGTCAAAAAGCGTAAAAAATCAACTCAGGCGTTTTTGATGGAAGGAAAACCGTTTCAACTCCAGGGTGATACCTTGACGATACTTTTTCGAGAAGGATGTTCCTTTCATAAGGATAAAGTGAGCCAAATCGAAAATCGTCAAACAGTAGAAGATGTCTTGATGCAGCTATTCGGTATGTCCCTAACATTACAAAATTTCATGGAAAATGAGTATCAAGTCAAGGAATCGCCAGAAACCCAAGACTTGCAAAGCAAAGAACAAGCGTTTATTAATAAAGCCAAGGACATGTTCGGAGCGGATCGTGTGGTTGTCAAAGAAGGGTAAGTAAAGTAGGAGGTCTCACTCCCACTTCTAGAAGTGGGAGTTTCACAATTGGATAAAGCTTACGAAAAATAAAAGATAGGATGTGTGTTAATATGGCAGGGTTAAAAGGAATGGGCGGCGGCGGAATGGGTGGTAATATGAGCCAAATGTTAAAGCAGGCTCAAAAAATGCAAGAAGATATGGCTCGGGTACAGGAAGAACTTTTAACTAAAACGGTGGAGGCCTCTTCCGGTGGAGGTATGGTTCAAGTTATCATAAGTGGAAAAATGGAATTAGTTGATTTGAAAATAAAACCTGAAGCTGTCGATCCTGAGGATGTAGAAATGCTAGAAGATCTTATAAAAGCTGCCTTAAATGAGGGTTTAAGGAAAGCTCAGGAAATGGCTAGCAATGAAATGGGTAAACTGACGGGTGGTTTAAAAATCCCCGGATTGTTCTAGTTCTATGGATTTCTTACAATACCCACAGCCTTTGGCTGATCTAATAAGCAGCTTGGCCCGTTTGCCCGGGATTGGACCCAAAACAGCTGGTCGGTTGGCCTTTTACCTACTTCAACAACCTCAGGTTTCTGGGGATTTAGCGAAGGCTATTGTAGTAGCTAACCGAGATATTAGGAAGTGTTCTATTTGTTCCAACTTTACAGATAAAGATCCGTGTGATCTCTGTCAAAATACACAAAGAGATCAAACTGCGCTCTGCGTTGTTGAGCATCCGCGGGATGTCGTGTCCTTGGAGAAAACCAGAGAATTTAAAGGCCGCTATCATGTTCTACACGGAGTCCTCTCACCAATGGAAGGAATTGGTCCTGAACAGTTGACCGTCAATTTGCTCTTGAGACGTTTAGATGGAGTACAAGAGGTGGTCATGGCGCTGAACCCTACCGTAGAAGGGGAGGCAACTGCCTTATATCTAGCGCGCTTGTTAAAACCTTTAGGAATTAGGGTAACTCGGATAGCGCATGGCTTACCCGTAGGTGGAGATCTAGAATATGCAGATGAAGTAACCATAGCCCGCGCTTTAGAAGGCCGACGCCAACTATAAATAGTTTGAAAGCATGCTCACTGTAAGTAAAATCAGTGAGCATGCTTTTTTGTACAAGAGCTGGATCAGGGTGATGCCTGTGAACTCGTTTGATTAAAGTTGCATATCTACAGCAGTTTGGATTGGGATGCCTCGTAAATACAACAAGACATAATTTATTAAAGGATGCTGTTGACTAATTCGTGCAGCAGAGGGATAATAAAGGTATTAATATATTGAAACGCGGTTTCAAAGAGTAAAACAAAACTTGTAGATTTGTACCCTATAAACTATAAACTCTACGCAGTATGAATTTCAAGACTCTATCTTGTCCTGGTCATTATTGTCAAAGGATACGATGTTCCTACTTTGTATAAAAAGGAGGAGTATCTTAAAATCCATAAGTAACCAGTGGGAATGACTGGGTGAAGAGGGGAGGGAGTGATTACTTGTATCTATTTCCATATTCTTGAACACATAATCTAAATTGAGTTCTTCTTTCACCTCTCAGTGCATATTATTTAGGGACTAGCACTGACAAGGAGGAGAAGCTATGACCTTGATTTTTCTTGGTCTATTCATTTTACTTATAGGATTAGTAGCTCGTTCTGTACTCGGCAAACCAAACGTATTTTTGAAACTAAGTATTCATATGTTAGGTGGAATTGTCGGACTCTGGTTGTTCGACTTTTTACTTAGTATTCTTGGCTACTCAATTCCTATTAACTTTTTTACAATTACAATTGTAGGACTTTTAGGGTTTCCTGGAGTTTTGACTCTTGTAGTACTACAGTTTCTGGGAATCTAATAGGTATTTAATGGTACCTCCATTGAACTTATATGCAGGGAATTAAAATTGTTTTACTTACAATTTAATTCTTGACGAATGAAACAATAAACGTGTATAGTTACTTGAAGGATCGGAAACTATTTAGATTAGTCTGAATAGTTCCGATTAATTTGCTATCTTTTATGTGAGTTTTAACAAATAATATTAGGTATAATTGAAGAATTTTTGAGTTTATAACTTATTGTAGAAAAGATTCTATTGTGTTATTATGAAGAAAGATGTCAGGTGGTCAGACCATCTAGATCAATTAATTAACTCTATAGTTTTGTACAAGCTCATATAGGAGGGAAGTACGTTAAACTAATTTATCTAATTAAAATAATCACATATTTAGGAGGAAGAAAAATGGCTAAAATGAAAACAATGGATGGCAACGAAGCAGCCGCTCACGCATCTTACGCGTTTACGGAAGTCGCCGCAATTTTCCCAATCACTCCTTCATCAACTATGGCTGAATTTGTCGATGAATGGGCTGCTCACGGAAGGAAAAATATTTTCGGACAAACGGTCAAGGTTGTAGAGATGCAATCCGAGGCAGGTGCTGCTGGGGCAGTACATGGATCACTCCAAGCGGGAGCATTAACGACTACTTATACTGCTTCCCAAGGGTTACTATTAATGATTCCTAACATGTATAAAATTGCTGGTGAGCTTCTGCCTTGCGTGTTCCATGTCAGTGCACGTGCTTTAGCAACCCATGCATTATCAATTTTCGGTGACCATCAGGATGTTATGTCCGTAAGAGCGACTGGTTATGCTCAGCTTTCTTCACATAACGTACAAGAAGCTATGGACATGGGCTATATCGCTCACTTAGTAACGATCAAATCACGTATACCATTCCTTCATTTCTTTGACGGGTTTCGTACTTCTCATGAAATTCAAAAAATTGAAGTACCAGAGTATGAGGAAGTTGCAAAACTGCTAGATATGGAAGCGGTACAGACCTTCCGTGACAGTGCCTTGAATCCTGAGCATCCTGTTCTTCGCGGAACAGCACAAAACCCAGATGTTTACTTCCAAGGACGTGAAGCTTCTAATAGTTTTTATGCTGCTGTTCCTGACTTGGTCGAACAAGCTATGCAAGAATACAAGGAACTTACTGGCCGTGAATATCACCCTTTCCAATATTATGGTGCTGAAGATGCAGAACATGTCATAGTGGCAATGGGCTCAATGTGTGACACAATTGAAGAAACAATTGACTATCTTGTAGCTAAAGGCGAAAAAGTTGGAGTCGTTAAAGTTCACCTTTATCGTCCGTTCTCCAGCGACTACTTCTTTAAAGTATTGCCTAAAACAGTCAAAACGATTGCAGTCCTTGACCGTACCAAAGAACCTGGTGCTACTGGTGAACCTCTGTATTTAGATATTAAGGATATTTTCTACACAAGCGATATCAAACCAGTAATTGTCGGCGGACGTTATGGTCTAGGTTCTAAAGATACTACGCCTTCTCAAGTACTGGCGGTATACAAGAATCTTAAGTCTAATAGTCCTAAAAATGGCTTCACAATTGGTATCGTCGATGATGTAACCCATACATCCTTAGTTGAAGACGAAGTCATTGACACTGCTCCAGAGGGAACGATCTCCTGCAAATTTTGGGGGCTCGGTGCTGATGGTACTGTCGGTGCTAATAAACAAGCGATTAAGATTATTGGAGATCACACCAAGCTTTATGCCCAAGCTTATTTCCAGTATGATAGTAAGAAATCTGGCGGGATTACCGTTTCTCATCTTCGTTTTGGTAAGAAGCAAATTAAATCCCCTTATTATGTAACAGGTACGAATTACATTGCTTGCCATAACCAAACCTATGTTTACCAATATGACCTCTTAAAAGGCCTTAAGCAAGGTGGCAACTTTGTCTTGAATTGCAAGTGGACTCCGGAAGAGTTGGATGAGAAACTCCCAACTACTCTGAAACAAGCTCTCGTTAAAAGCAAGGCTAACTTTTACATCATCGACGCAGTATCGATTGCTAGTAAAATTGGTCTAGGTAACCGTATAAACATGATCATGCAAGCAGCTTTCTTCAAGCTAGCCAATGTCATTCCTGTCGAAGAAGCTATTGATTATCTTAAAGCTTCTGTCGTAAAAACTTATGGTAAAAAGGGTCAAAATATTGTGGATATGAACGTTGCAGCGATTGATTTCGGCGTTTCGTCCCTTATTAAAGTAGAAGTACCTGCTTCATGGGGAGATGCAGACATTAAGCAAGCTGCAGCTGCGGTTGATGAGCCGGAATTTGTGACCAATATCCTTCGCCCAATGAATGCCTTAGAAGGAGATAACCTCCCAGTCAGCATTTTTAATGGACGGGAAGATGGAACTTTCCCAGTAGGAACCGCTTGTTTTGAAAAACGGGGTATTGGGGTTATCGTACCAGAATGGCAGATCGACAATTGTATCCAATGTAATCAATGTTCTTATGTATGCCCACACGCAGCGATTCGTCCGTTCTTAATGAACGAAGAAGAAATAAAAAATGCGCCAGAAACCTTCGTGGGTAAGAAAGCAATAGGTAAAGAAGCAACAGGTCTACAATTCCGCGTTCAAGTGAGTGCGTTAGATTGCACCGGATGTGGGAACTGTGCTGAAGTTTGTCCTGCTAAGGTTAAAGCACTTGTCATGAAACCGGCAGCTGAACAAATAGAACAACAAGCTCATAACTGGGAGTATGCTGTTACGATTAAAAACAAGAGCGAACTGTTTAAGATGACTTCCGTTAAAGCTAGTCAGTTTGCTCAACCTTTACTTGAGTTCAACGGAGCATGTCCAGGGTGTGGTGAGACAGCTTATATTAAACTTATTACGCAACTATACGGGGACCGCATGATGATTGCTAATGCTACTGGCTGTACCTCTATTTGGGGCGGCAGTGCTCCTGCAGTTCCATATACCACGAACCAGCAGGGCAAAGGACCAAGTTGGGCCAACTCTTTGTTCGAAGACAACGCTGAGTTCGGCTATGGCATGTACTTGGGCGTTCGTCAACAACGCGAAAAATTAGCGGATTTGATGAAACAAGCGTTGGAGATGGAAATTAGTGCTGATCTTAAAGAAGCTTTCCAAGAGTGGATTATAGGTTGGGACGATGCTGACGCTTCAAAGGCAGCGACTGTTAAGATTCTTGCTGGGCTTAAGACCTTCGTTGGGGATAACAAAGTCATCTCAGAAATCTCTGCGAAGAAAGATCACTTGATCAAAAAATCCCAGTGGATTGTCGGTGGAGATGGTTGGGCTTATGATATTGGCTTTGGTGGATTAGACCACGTCTTGGCTTCCGGAGACGATGTAAATATCTTTGTTGTAGATACTGAGGTTTACTCCAATACTGGAGGACAGTCATCCAAAGCAACTCCTCGAGCGGCTGTGGCCAAATTTGCTGCAGCGGGTAAAAAGATTCGCAAGAAAGACCTAGGCATGATTGCTATGAGTTATGGCTATGTTTATGTAGCACAAATTGCTTTGGGCGCGGACATGGCTCAAACTCTTAAGGTTATTAAAGAAGCAGAGGCATATAAAGGACCTTCTTTGATTATCGCTTACGCTCCATGTATTAATCATGGTCTCAAGGCAGGTATGACTAAGAGTGTACAGGAAGCAAAGAAAGCAGTTGATTCCGGCTACTGGCATCTCTATCACTTCAACCCAGATCTTATCGAGGAAGGCAAGAATCCATTTAGCTTAGATTCTAAAGAGCCGTCTACGTCTTTCCGTGAGTTCATCATGGGTGAGGTTCGTTACTCTTCACTGCTGAATACTTTCCCAGAAAGTGCAGAGGAACTCTTTGCAGGCGCTGAAAAGTATGCGAAGGTCCGTTATGATTCTTACAAACGTCTAGCTGACCAAAAGTGGGACTAAGATAGTTCGTAGGGGCAATCCATGGACCCCTACAACATTAATAGATCTTTAATAGATCTTTAATAGATCTTTCCGAGGAGCAGGTTGAACCTGCTCCTCTTTTCTATGCCCTTATTTACTTGTAGGGGCAATTCATGAATTGCCCCTACAAAGGATTACTGGAGACTCTTGTTAGCAATCCAGTAGGGGGTAATTCATGAATTACTCATACACGGGAATAATCGACCCGTTGCGGGACAAAATAAACGAGAAAAGGAGGGCGAAAACATTGCGCAGTTGGCTGAAAATGCTCAAAGAGCTTACGATTCGCCCAAAGGGGGAAAAGCAGATAAGGAAGTCTCCCTCGTATGCCTTTGACGATGAGATGAATAAGCCTTTATCTGCACAAACTGTGAAGGAAATCTTATCTAAAAGTAGTGATGTCGTGTTCCGGGAGTTTCTCCTCCAAGGGAAAGAACGTATCCCTTGTATGTTAGTGGCGATTGATGGGATGGTTGACAAAAATATTCTGGACCAATTTATACTAACCCCTCTCATGGTGGATTTGGTTGGACATCCGGAATTAGCACAAGTGACATTATCAAATGTTGTGGATATAACACTCCAGAGTTTACTGCCTGGTCTAGAGATTAAGAAAATATCCAAAATGAGAGAAGCTATTGACGCCATACTCTCCGGTGATTCAGTAATTTTCTTCGGCAAACTGCCAGAGGCTATCGTCATAGGTGCCAGGGGTTGGGCTAATCGCGGCGTTGCTGAGCCGATCACGGAGTCAATCATCAAAGGGCCTCGTGAGGGATTTTCGGAAACGCTTAGAATTAATACCTCACTTTTACGGCGCAAGATCAAACACCCCTCCTTAAGGATAGTCTCTTTAAAACTTGGGGAATTAACGAATACCGATCTTGTAGTTACCTATATCGAGAAAATAGCGAGTCCAGATGTAGTCGCCGAAGTTTTTAGAAGGCTGGGCACCATTAAGATGGATGGCATGCTTGGGAATGGATATATCGAGGAAATGATTGAGGATAATCCCTATTCGCCCTTTCCTCAAATCTCTTTTACGGAGCGTCCGGATGTTCTGGCGGGAAAGCTTCTGGAAGGGAAAGTGGGCATTATTGTCGACGGTACCCCTATAGTACTTATGGTACCAGTAGTATTGACACAGTTTTTGAATGTGAATGAGGACTACTATCAACGGGCCACGGTTGCAATCCTTTCACGCTTTGTGCGGTATCTAGGAGCATTTATAGCCATTGTGGCCCCTAGTGTTTATATTGCTGTAACGACGTTCCATCAGGAAATTATTCCGACCGATCTTCTGATGAGCATAGCAGCTGGGAGGCAAGGAGTGCCCTTTCCAGCCCTTCTAGAGGCCTTGACTATGACGATTGTGTTAGAGATATTGCAGGAGGCGGGGCTCCGCTTACCAAAGCCTATTGGATCGACGATTGGAATTGTAGGGGCACTTATTATTGGGGATGCAGCGGTGAAGGCCGGCTTGGTCAGCCCCTTGATGGTTATTATTATTGGTTTAACGGCTGTAGCGAGTTATGCAATCCCAACCTTCGATTTGAGTCTTGCGGTTCGTCTTATACGATTGCCACTGATGATTTTGGCGGGTATTCTAGGTTTCTTTGGGGTCTCGGTAGGTCTTTATATGATCTTAATTCACTTGCTAAGCCTTCGTTCCTTTGGAGTGCCTTACCTAAGTCCGATTGCCCCGTTGCGTATTCGGGCCTTGTTGCAAGACACGTTTGTTCGGGCGCCATGGTGGGCGTTAAAGCGTCGGCCTCAACTTATCGACGTTGAGGAACCCCGATCAGGCGGGAAAGGGAAAGGGAAAGGGTAACGATGGAAAGAATCTCACTGCATCAATTCATGACATTAGGAGCAGCAGTACTCATGGGTACAACGTTTCTCCCCGTAGCCTCGATCGTTACTGGAGTCGGCGGGCGGGATGGCTGGATGAGTGTATTGCCAGGGTTTAGCATAGCGATTCCTTACGGCTTAATGGTGATCTCTCTCTCTCAACAGTATCCTCATAAAAATCTTTTACAGATTTCCGAGACACTCTTAGGAAAATGGATAGGGAAAATCATAGGGGTTTTATATATTTTAATTACAGGTTATTTTGGAGGGCTATTGCTAGGGCAAGCAGGGAATATTTACCAGACTTCGATTATGCCCCTAACCCCTATCTCTGTATTTTTCCTGGGAGGACTTTTAGTAGCTTTCTACTTGATAAATGCTGGAATCGAAGTGTTTGCACGTTTTTCTGAAGTAATATTTCCTCTGATTGTGATAGCGTTGGTTCTGAACGTGGGTCTCTCCATTCCTAAGATTGAACAAGGGGAGCTTTTTCCTATTTTAGGGGAGGGCTTAATGCCCCTTTTTTGGAGCGGAAGCAAGGTACTACCTTTTGCGATGGAATATATTCTCTTCCTAGCTGGAATCCTTACTTTTCTACCCACCGGTAAGCAGGAGGTTGGCCAGTTGAAAACAGGGGTTTGGCGCGCTGTATTATTGGTAGGTATTCTAGACACGCTGGTTGTACTATTACAAGTTCTTGTTTTTGGACCAACTGAGACTATTCGTTTGGTCTATGGTTTATTGGTATTAGGGAAGTTGGTGGAAATTAGCCGAACAATTGCTGGCATTGAATCCTTATTTTTGGGAGTCTGGCTAGGGGCCTTAGTTATAAAGGTATCGGCTTTCTTTTTCATGGTGATCTGGAGTTTAGAAACTGTTTTTGGCTTGAAAGGATTAAAGTGGAACTTCGCCGTGGGTAGCATTTTTTTAGGGATTGTTTTCAAGTTTACGAGGGGATCTTCTTTGATTCGGGAAATTGGGCTTGTTGATGATTATTTGATTCTACCTTTTGCGTCCCTATGGATACTTACCCTTTGGGGAGTTGCGCGCTGGAAAAGAGGATGAGTATTTAGAACCCACTAAATGGAGAAATGGAGTCGGTTAGAGGAAGCTCACTCCAGGAAAGATTGAGGTAATGATGGAAAGAATCTCGCCGCATCAATTTATGATCCTAGGAGCAGCAGTACTCATGGGTACAACGTTTCTCCCCGTAGCCTCGATCGTTACTGGAGTCGGCGGGCGGGATGGCTGGATGAGTGTATTGCCAGGCTTTGCCGTGGGAATTCCTTACGGCTTAATAGTGCTCTCTCTTGTGGAACGGTACCCGCGCAAAAATCTTCTACAGATCTCCGAGGCCCTTTTAGGAAAATGGTTAGGAAAAAGCATAGGGGTCATATATATATTGATCACGAGCTATCTTGGAGGCTTGTTGTTAGGGCAAGTAGGGGACATCTATCAAACTTCGATTATGCCCTTAACCCCTATCTCTGTGTTCTACCTGGGAGGGCTATTAATCGTTTTCTTCCTGGTGAGGGCTGGAATCGAAGTACTTGCACGCTTTTCTGAAGTAGTTTTCCCTCTGATAGTGCTTGCTTTGCTACTTAATTTGGCTCTCTCCATTCCGCGGATTGAGCAAGGAGAACTTTTACCTATTTTAGGTGAGGGCTTAAAACCAGTTTTTTGGGCTGGAATCAAAGTAGTTCCCTTTGCGATCACCTATCTTTTCTTCTTAGCTGGAATCGTTGCATTTCTACCCACTGGTAAGCAAGAGCTCCGCCAGTTGAAGACCGGAATTTGGCGAGGGTTTATTTTAGTAGGAATTATTGACATGCTGGTTGTCTTAATGCAAATTCTTGTTTTCGGTCCAGTTGAGACTGTCCGTTTGGTCTATGGTTTACTGGTTTTAGGGAAGCTGGTGGAAATAAGTAGAACGGTTACTGGCGTTGAATCCTTATTTTTGGGGGTCTGGCTAGGGGCCATAGTTATAAAGGTCAGTGCCTTTTTTTTCATGGCGATCTGGGGCTTAGAATCTGTCTTTAGCTGGAAGGGGTTAAAGTGGGACCTCGTGGTGGGTAGCGTGTTTTTAGGAATTGCTTTCAACTTTACGAGAGGAGCTTCTCTGATTCGAGAAATTGGGCTTGTAGACCAGTATCTGATTCTACCTTTTGCCTCCGTTTGGATCCTGACCCTCTGGGGAGTTGCACGCTGGAAGAAGGGAGCGGGTATTTAATGAAAAGTAATAGACATCTAAAAACTGGCATGGGTGTGATCTTGATCACCTGTATATTATTTTTAACGGGATGCTGGGGGAAACATGAAGTCGAAGAATTAGCCCCTCTAATTGGGGTAGGATTTGACCTAGGGCAGAAACCAGGTACTTTTCTGATAACACAACAAATAGCAAGCCCTAAACAAGGGGGGTTAACTGGTGCAGAGCTCAAAGAAAGGACATTGAGTATAGAGGTTACGAGCTTTAGGGCTGCGTATGAAATGGTTTCCAGGATCTCCACCCGCATTCCGTTTATGGGTTCCTTGAAGGTGATTGTTATTGGTGAGGATGCGGCTAAAGCCGGTTTTACCGACATCTTAGATTTCGCCCAACGCTTTTCGGAATTTCGCCGGTCGATGTACTTGGTTTTAGCTAAAGGGAAGGCTCAAAGTTTATTAAATACGAAATTACGCAATGGGCGAATACCAGCTCTGTTCATTAAAGGTAATCTTGAAACCGGGGATAGTTTATCGATATTCCCGACGGTCTCCTTAGGGCATTATTTAACCGTTTTAGGTACAAAAAGTACGGCCCCAATTATCCCGCTGATTAAGAGTATAAAATCAGGGGAGGAGGGTATCGAATACAAAGAAGACGGACAGGCAGGTGAAGAGATGAAGATAGAAGGTGCGGGTGTTTTACGAGGGGGTCGCTTGGTTGATTTTCTATCGGACGAAGAAACCAAAGGGTACATGTGGTTAGAGAATGATGTTGTACATCGCTCACTTAATACAGTAGGCATCGAAGAAAGTAAAGTTAACTTCGGTGGGCAAGTTCTGAACTCAACAACAAAATACAAAGTGAAAGATAATGAAGGAACAATAGGGCTACAATACCAGATCAAAGCAAGTATTGCGGTTGATGAAGTTATGGGATTAGAAAAACAACTTTCGGAGACGGAATGGATTGAACTGATGAAAGAGGCAGAAAAGCGCTTTGCCAAAGTGATTCAGAAAGAATGCGAGCTTTCTATTAAGAAAGAAAAAGAGTTAGCCCTCGATTTTTTGGGGATTGGACGTCACATCGAACAGAAAAATCCAAGGTATTGGAAGACAGTAAAGGATCAGTGGGAGGAGAAGATTGCAGACTTCCCAGTTTCTCTAGATATTCAAGTCAAAATACATCATTCGGGAATGTCTAGCAGTAGCGCAACGACTAATTAGGCGGGAGAGGGGTAAGACTATGGGTAGAAGAAAATAGGGGGAATATATGATGATTAAGACAATTAATACAAGCCAAAACCAAATACAAATTCCTTTGGAGATTCATGGGAACCTTGAAGCTAGGGAAGTCCCTTCGAACCAAGGAAAGGTCCTTCCAGTGTGTTATCGTTGTGCCCAAATCCCTAGAAATGGGCTTTACGATGGTTTTCGGGTGGGGGGAGTGTTTTTCTGTTCTGATTGCCAGCAAGAACTGTTTATGGCTGAGCAAGGCTCTCCAGAATACCAAGAATTTCTTTTTTTGATCAAAGGATTACTTTTTTAGGGGCAATTTCATAAATTGCCCTACGGATTTTCAATTTATCCAATCGTAAGACTCCCACTTCTTTAAGTGGGAGTGGGGATCCGCACTCTGCTTCGGTGGGGGTAGAATCCCCCGCCGAAGTCTCGATGTTCAACTTTAGTTTGGAGAGTTCACTTGTAAGGTAATCTATGAATTACCCTTACAATTTCACACGGTTATTCATTGGAGATGTAAAATTTCCTAACTTATGATAAAATGTAAGGAATACCATGTCTCAGCTGTGTTTATTGTTCAAAACACTGGTTGATTGGAGGTTCATCGGTGGGTGATCTTGGAGAGGGATTGAGTCGTTACCAAAAAAAAGGATTTTGCTCTTTCCATACTCCTGGCCATAAAGGTCGACAGGAGTTTTTTAATGGCTTAGATTTTCTGGACTATGACTTAACCGAGCTTCCAGGACTTGATATGCTTCATTCACCGCAGGGGATAATTGCTGAGGCACAAAAACGGTCGGCTGAGATTTTCGGAGCCGATGAAACCTTCTTCCTTATAAATGGAGGAACTGTTGGAAATCAAGCGATGTTTCTGGCTCTGGAAAATGCAGCCGCTAAACGGGTTGTCTTGCCAAGAAGTTCTCATCGCTCTGTTATGTCGGCATTGGTCTTAAGCGGATTGAAGCCGGACTATGTAATGCCTACAATTCACCCAGATTTTAATCTTCCGCTAGGACTTGACGTGGAAAAGCAAGAGATTCCTTGGCAAGAGGTTGCTGCCTGCCATGTCACGTATCCTACTTATTATGGAACCGGCTTTGAGTTGAGCCAATTAGTGGAGGAAAGAACACGTTCGGGACTTAATACACCGATACTTGTGGATCAAGCCCACGGATCACATTATCTAGGACTTCTATTTCCTCCGAGTGCCTTAAAACTTGGTGCAGACCTTGTCTTACATAGTTCTCATAAAACGTTAAGTGCCTTGACGCAGTCAGCCATGCTGCACGTTCAAGGTAATAGAGTTTCTCGCACCCGTTTAAGGCAAAGTCTAGAACTTTTACAATCCTCAAGCCCGAGCTATTTACTTCTAGCCTCGTTAGAGCGGGCTGGAGAACTCGCTCAAGACTTTGGGCGTTGGGAATGTCTCCAAGAAGAAGTTGAAGAGCTACATAGGAAAGTGGGGATGAGTTTTCGTATTCTCTCTCAAAAGGATGTCGGGAGGTATGGTATTCACACGGTAGATTGGTCCAAAATTCTGATCAATACGTTGGAGCTGGGGGTTCCGGCCTCTTGCTGTGTGGAGTACCTTCGAGATAGTTTCGGCATTGAACCTGAGCTATGGGATGAGGAAAATATTCTCTTTATGCTGGGAATTGGGAACACGCCGGAGGACATCCGGAGACTGACAAAGGGGCTAGAAAGTTTAGCGAGTTTTGCTCATACGCTTGGCTTTGCTGGAGCAAAAGGGCGAGTGGAAAACGATAGATTTAGAATTCTGCCTTTACCTCACTTAATACTTTCCCCTCGGGATGCTTTTTTTGCTCATAAGCGCCAAATTCCGCTTAAGGAAAGTTTAGGTCATATTGTCGGAGAAACGATCTCCCCTTATCCACCTGGAATCCCTATCATTGTGATGGGCGAACAAATGACTTGCGAAATTCTTAGTACGTTACTCACTGCAGGAGAGGGGCGTTGGCAGGGGTGGGACGGTTTTGAAAACCAAACAATTTGGATTGTCGAGGAGGGGTAAAGGATGAAGATGGTGATCGCGATTGTTCAGGACAAGGACGTTAGTAAACTTCTACAATCTGTGACACGGGATGGATTACGTGCAACTCGGTTGGCAAGCTCGGGGGGATTTCTGAGGTCGGGTAATACGACGTTGCTCATTGGAGTGGAAGTGGAACGATTAGAAGGGCTTCTATTGATGATTCGTGAGACCTGTCCCCAGAGAGAAGAGATGTTGACATTAGCCCAGCCTATTATGGGACCGGCGGACGCTCATCTACCCTTTCCGATAGAAGTTCCTGTCGGTGGAGCCACGGTTTTTGTTTTGGATGTCGAACAGTTTATTAAGGTGTGATGTGACGATATGAACCTACAATTAGCACTTTTAGAGAAGGCCGCACGTGAAAACCGATTGGCACACCTCTTACTTTTCCATGGCGGAAATGCACTTCATCAGAGGGAGGTGGCTCTCCGGTTAGCGCAAATTTTAAACTGTAGCAAGCCTGAGTTGGAGGGACCTTGTCAGAAATGTTATGCTTGTCATAAAATTAGTAGTAGAAATCATCCAGATATTTTATGGCTAAAACCACTTAAGACTACCATTGGGATCGAGCAGATCCTCGCCTGGCAACAAAAGGTAAACCTGAAGCATTATGAAGGAAAGTATAAAGTTTCTGTCATCGAGCAAGCGGATACTGTGACTTTGCCCGCAGCTAATGCCTTATTGAAGGTAATTGAAGAACCGCCGGAGCGTACTATTATTATTTTATGTGCTCAAAATGCTGAAGGAATTTTACCCACAATACAGAGCCGTGCCCAGCTTGTTTATTTACCCGATCCTACCGAAGAAGCATGGCTAAAGGGATTAGGAGAGGTGGATCAGCAAGAAGCAAATTTTGCGTTTCACCTAAGTGGGAAAAACCAAAACCTGGCGACTGCTATTTTAGAGCACGGTATTCCATTGTTGAAAGAGTGGGTCGAAAAGTTTCGTACTGCGGTGGAAGAAAGAGATTTCCTTAGACTCTTTTCTCTGTTTCCGATCGATAAGAATCAAGCAGTTCTTTATTTGCAAGTCATGGCAGCACAGACCCAGGAAGGGATGCTCAAAGGGATTAACAGTTCTTTTGAGTTTTTGGCGATCGGAAAGGCTATAGAAGTACTACGACAACAAGTAAATCCGAGACTTGTTATTGAAGTGCTAGCTTTAGAACTATTCCAACAAGGAGGGGATCTCTGTGATTGAGGTTGTAGGCGTTCGCTTTAAGCACGCTGGTAAAATATATTATTTCTCCCCGGGAGACCTTAAACTTGCTGCATACGATAAGGTGATTGTTGAAACAGCAAGGGGTGTTGAATTTGGGGAATTGGTCATTCCCGCTCGTCTTGTAGCTGACGAGGAAGTAATTTTGCCTTTAAAACAAGTCATGCGTCAAGCTACAACCGCTGATGAACTATTTGTTGAACAAAATAAATTAAAAGAAAAAGAAGCTTTCCAAGTTTGCTTGAAGAAGATTTCTGAACATCAATTGCCAATGAAATTAGTTGATGTTGAGTATACGTTTGACGGGAATAAAATAATTTTTTCGTTTACGGCAGAGGGGCGCGTAGACTTCAGAGAATTGGTGAAGGATTTAGCAGCAATATTTAGGACTCGTATTGAGTTACGACAAATAGGCGTACGCGACGAGGCTAAAATGCTTGGGGGAGTCGGGTCTTGTGGACGGATTCTCTGTTGTACGTCTTTCTTAGGAGACTTTGAACCGGTATCAATCCGAATGGCGAAGGATCAAAAACTCTCACTTAATCCAACAAAAATCTCTGGTATTTGTGGTCGTCTCATGTGTTGCCTTAAGTATGAAAACGGTTGTTATAAATCTGATGACAAAGAGCGTTGCTGTCGTAACAACTCTCAAGTGGGGGAAAAGATGGCAGAAACCTCGGATGAAGCTAACCTTCAAGGGGACAGTGCTGTCTCAGCTAGGCCTGACGGGCGAGTGCAACGCAATAGGAAAGGGGAAAAGCCCAAAGGAAAGAGTGAGAGAGTATGAGTCAATTGACCCAGGCTCTTACAGAAGTGGAAGAAAAATTGCGTTCCCTTCTTGAAGAGGTTAACCGTTTAAAGCCTTATGTTCAAGCTTTAGAGGAAGAAAATATTAAATTAAAACGGGAATGGACTCTCCCTGAGAAGGAAACAGAACGCGTTATTGCCAATGCTGAACACATCCAAGGGGTTGCTCATGATAATCTTGTGCGTCTGTATCAAGAAGGTTTCCATGTCTGCCACCTTCATTTCGGGCAACCGTTAGAAGGGGATTGCCTATTTTGTATGGGCTTTTTGAGGAAGGACTAGTTAAACCAGGCAAGGAGTCGAAGATATGTTGGCTAAAGGTACGTTGTACGTATGTGCGACGCCGATTGGAAATCTAGGAGATATTACCTTGCGGGTTTTAGATACGTTACGAGAAGTAGATTTGATTGCTGCTGAGGATACGCGTCATTCTCGAAAGCTTTTGCAACATTACCAGATCGCGACACATATGACCAGTTATCATGAGCATAACGAAAAGAAAAAATCGGTAGAACTGGTGGAGAGACTTAAATCTGGTCAAACGATTGCCCTTATTTCTGATGCAGGCTTGCCCGGAATTTCTGATCCAGGATGTGAAGTAATACGTCTCTGTTATGCTGAGGATATTCCAGTCGATGTCTTACCTGGACCTAATGCGGCACTCACAGCTTTAGTGTTATCTGGAATGCCGACAGAGCATTTTGCTTTTCACGGTTTTTTACCTGCCACAACAGGTTCAAGGAAAAAGAATCTTGAGAAGCTGGCAAATCTTCCTCAGACGCAGATTTTTTATGAGGCCCCTCATCGCTTGGTGGCGACTCTGCAAGGAATTTCAGAGTGCTTTGGGGAACGTGATGTGGCCGTCGTACGCGAGTTGACAAAGTTGCATCAGCAGGTGCACAAGGGGACCGCCATTGAGTTAAAAGAAGCCTTTGGGTTGGCAACGCCACGAGGGGAGTGTTGTATCGTTATAGCACCCTACGTTCCCGTGAAACCAATAGGAGGCCCGGTAGAATGGTGCCAGGAGGTCAAAGACGGCATAAACCAAGGGTTGAGTAAGAAAGATGCTATGAAAGCGGTGGCGAAGCGTTATGGGGTCAGAAAGCCAGAGGTTTATCAGGCATTTCTAGACGAAGAGGACCAAGAGCCCGTGTAGCTAGCAGAGGTCAGAAGGGACCGCTGGCCAAGGATGGCCGAGTGTCCCTGTAGCCAAGGACGGCGAGACATGAAAAAGAAGGCCTTAAAGGCCTTCCAAGTTTGGTTAATCAATGGTTCAGTGTTTAGTCTATGTACTTAGCGTGTGAGATTAAACTGCTTTGGATTCTCCGCTTCCAGACACGGTTTCTCCCATAGCAATTGCACATTCACGGCAGACGTTTTTGCCATGAAAAAGTTGGTTATCACTTGCATTACCACAAAAGACACAAGCTGGCTCATACTTCTTAAGGATGATTTTCTCTTGATCCACATAAATTTCTAGTGCATCTTTTTCGTCAATACCTAAAGTGCGGCGAAGCTCAATCGGTAAAACTATACGACCTAATTCATCTACTTTTCTTACGATTCCAGTGGATTTCATCATTTAATTTTCAACTCCTCTTTACAACAGCTTTCGACAGGAAACTACAGACTTATGATACCAATCGTTCCATTTAAAGTCAACCCATTTTTCTATTTCACGTTTTATTTTTTTGAGAGATGGATGAGATAATAGCATATTCATAATAATTCCTAATTGTGGACATACTTGACAAATCTGAGTTCTTAAGTGCGAGAGATTCCTTGCAAACACTATCGAGATGGGGGACGTTTTGGTGAAATATTATATTACAACTCCAATTTTCTATCCAAACTCAAGCCCGCATATAGGCACGGCTTACACAACGGTTGCAGCGGATGCGCTTGCCCGTTATCATAGATTACTAGGAGATGACGTGTACTTTCTGACAGGTACGGATGAAAACGCACAGAAAATTGTCCGCACCGCGGAAGCTAAGCATGTAGATCCTAGAACTTATGTTGATGGCGTGGTAGAAGGCTTTAAGGAATTGTGGAAAGCCCTAGATATTTCTTATGATGACTTTATTCGCACGACAGAGGAACGTCATCATAATGTTGTTCAACAAATCTTTACGAAACTATTCGAAAAAGGAGATATCTATAAATCTGAGTATTCGGGCTGGTATTGTACCCCTTGTGAAACATTTTGGATGGAAAGTAAATTAGTTGAGGGTAAATGTCCTAATGTGGATTGTGGGCGAGACGTGGAACTGCTCAAGGAAGAAAGCTATTTCTTTCGACTTTCAAAATATCAAGATGCCCTACTTAAACATATCGAGAAGCATCTAGAATTCATTCAACCGGTTTCCCGACGCAATGAAATGCTACGCTTTATCGAAGGTGGTTTAGAGGATCTCTGCGTTTCACGTACTACGTTTCAGTGGGGAATTAAAGTGCCTTTTGATCCTAAACATGTTGTATACGTATGGTTGGATGCTCTCATTAATTACATTTCAGCGCTCGGTTACCCAGATGGGGAAAACTATAAACGCTATTGGCCTGCTGATGTACACATCATGGGAAAAGATATTGTGCGTTTTCACGCTGTGATCTGGCCGATTATTTTGATGGCCTTAGATATTCCTCTCCCTAAAGTTATCTATGGGCATGGCTGGTATTTGACCAAAGATGGAGGGAAGATTTCTAAGTCCCGAGGAAATGTGCAGGATTCCTTCGAGTTGATTCAAAGATATGGTTCAGATGCCATCCGATATTTCTTATTGCGCGAAATGCAAGTGGGAACAGATGGTACGTATTCTGAAGATAATGTGGTTGAACGCTTAAATAGTGATCTAGCCAATGATTTTGGAAATTTCGTATCTCGAAGTTTAGCAATGGTTGTTAAGTACCGGGCTGGAATTGTCCCTCGTCCTGGGCAAGATGGTGCACAGGAGCGAGAAGTTAAAACGTTAAGTCATGACGTCAAAATCAATGTCGAAAAAAGGTTTGAGGCTTGCGATCCTGCTGGTGCACTTGAGGAAATTTGGCGCTTTGTGGCACGTTGTAATAAATATGTTGATGAAACAGCCCCTTGGGTTCTAGCTAAGCACGAGGAAGAGCGGGAGCACTTAGATACTGTTTTGTATACGTTCGTGGAATGTATACGTGTTATGGCAATTTTGTCAGCCCCTTTTATGCCCGGATTACCACCTAGAATTTGCACGCTCCTTGGTCTTGATGAAGGCATCATCCGTTGGGAAGAAGCAGATCAATGGGGTATTCTGGTACCCGGACTAAAAGTAGAAAAGGGAGAACAACTTTTCCCAAGAATTGATATTTCGCAGTATACGACAGTCGAGGAGACGAAAACAGTGGAACACCATCAAACCCAAGGTCAAGATATAGACGAAACTCAGACTCAAAAAGAAACCATCCAATCACCTGTTCAAAGTCTCGAATTTGAGCCAATCAAGGAAGAAATCAGCATCGAAGATTTTGCCAAATTGGATTTACGGGTGGCAAAGATCTTAAGTGCTGAGAAAGTAGAAAAGACAGATAAGCTAATGAAGTTAGAAGTCGAAGTGGCAGGGGTTGTGCGTACCGTGGTCTCAGGTATTGCTAAGCATTATACTCCAGAGGACCTCGTGAACCAATATGTCGTTCTAGTCGCTAATTTGAAGCCTACTAAGCTGAGGGGAATTATGTCTCAAGGGATGATATTGGCAGCCTCACAGGGGGAAGTATTGGAAGTTCTTATGGTCAACAAAGATTTTCCTGGAGGGGCGCTGGTCAAATGATTTGGGATACACATGCACATTTAGATGATCCTGGCTATGCAGAGGACTTTGATGAAATAATTGCTCGAATACAGTCATCCGGGATTTCTCGGGTGACAAATGTAGGATATGATCTCACTTCTTCCGAACGATCTGTAAAATTGGCACAAGACTACGATTTTATCTATGCTGCAATTGGTATACACCCGCACAATGCCGCAGAGGCAACAGATGAAAGCTGGGCTAAATTGGTCCTCTTAGCAAAACAACCGAAAGTGTTAGCTTGGGGAGAAATTGGGTTAGACTATTATCGCGATCTTTCCCCACGCTCGGTTCAAAAAGAAGTATTTATACATCAGATAGAATTAGCAAATGAAGTTGGCTTACCGATTGTTATACACAATCGTGATGCTCATCAGGATGTTTTAGAAATTGTAAAAACCCATCCTCCTAAGTTTGGGGGGGTATTCCACTGCTACTCTGGGTCTTGGGAAATGGCTAAGGTTCTTTTGAACCAGGGGTTCTATCTTTCTTTTGCTGGCCCGTTGACCTATAAAAACGCTCGGCATACAGTAGAGGTTGCAGTCCACGCCCCTATGGACCGTATTCTCGTTGAAACTGATTCCCCCTATTTGACGCCTGAACCGAGACGTGGAAAGCGTAATGAGCCGACTTATGTCCGAGAAATTGTTACGAAACTTGCTGAGATTAAAAACTTGTCCTTTGAAGAGATTGCTTCTCAAACCATGCGCAATGCAGAAACTATATTTAATACCAAGCGGGTAGACTAAAGCATTTAAGGGCCTCCGAGAAATCGGCAGGTTCTTTTTTTTGAGATACTTCATAGAGTTTGTTAAGGGGGGGATAAAATGTATTCGCTACCGATTAGTACCTATTCCGACTATTGGCGTGCCACAAAAGTATGGAGCTCATATTTAGGCGGGTTGGCGGTATTTGCTGTTGGCACGCGTTATTCAGTTCTAGACGCACCATACATTAAGCCATCGATACATCCCACATTCCAACAGATCACACAATCCTTAAATACTAACGATGTAGGGACCGAAGTATATTTTTCTGACCTAAACCTAAGGCAGAGTGCACCTAGCAAGGACGCAGTTAGCCGAGGATTATCCACTCAGGGTGAAATCAGAGGCAGTGCAGACAGCCAAGGAATAAGCAATCAAAGCGTTGGAAGGGTATCTAACAAAATTGAAGTAATAGACAATGAAATTCCTTTCAACACGCAATATGTTGAGTCAGATAAACTACTGCCGGGTACGAGAGAAATACAAGAAATAGGGGCAAACGGGATTTTGCGTCAGGTAGTGAAAACGTATGAGGTCGATGGACAAATCAATGATCAGCAAGTACAATCCTCTGTCGAGTTCAAAAGTCCTAAGACCGAAGTGATTGTTCAAAACTCTAAACCAGTTTCGAAAAAAAAGGTGATTATTGAAAATTCCATACCAGCAGCAAAAGAAGGTCTTGAATTAGATAAAATGAATATTAAATTAACCTTAAATGTTGTATCGACAGCTTATACATATACCGGAAATAAAACAGCTACAGGAGTAGAACCTAGAGAAGGCCTGATCGCCGTTGATCCTAAGGTTATTCCAATGGGGAGCAAAGTTTATGTCGAAGGGTATGGGTATGCAATAGCGGCAGATACGGGTGGAGCAATACGCGGAAATAAAATTGATGTGTTCTTTCCAACCCTCCGTCAGTGTATAGACTGGGGGCGGAAATCTGTTCATATTTATGTCTTACAACCCAACTAATGGAAATGTTTTTGACAAGAGACTACTTATCCATTAAAATGAGGTTGCTAGGTCATATTAGATATTTGGAGGGATTCAATGTTTCAGTTATCTCGAACCCAGGTCTTAGCCTTGGTTCGGAAGTCTCATAAAGCTCAGTTTATTATTTTTACATGTGCAGTATTTCTCATTGCAGCTGCAACACTTGCCTACAATGCCAAAACAATTGAGGCTCACATTGACGGTCAAACAGTACGCGTTACTACGATCTACGGTACGGTGGGGAAGGCACTTGCCCATTCAAACTTAGAATCTCACCCGGAGGATATTGTATACCCCTCTCGCGACACCTTGGTCACCAAGGGATTAAAGGTAGAAGTAACGAGGAGTATACCAGTTCATCTTTTAGTCGATAATCAAACGTTCATGACACGGACACCGGCCAAAACAGTTGGAGAAGCCCTTGTTGATTTATCGGAACGTTACGGACTCCACATAAAAGACGTGGATGAAGTAAATGCTTTACGAACAGCAGCTGTGACAAATCAAATGGAAATTAAGGTGCGACGTGCTATCCCGATTATAGTTCGAACAGATGGTAAGGTGCTAGATACCTATATAGCTCCACGAACGGTCGCTGACGCGCTCACAAAACTAGGTATTGTCTTGGGAATTAAAGATAAGGTTTCACTTCCCTTAGATCATATGTTAGTGCCTGATGAGCAGATACAGGTGGTTAGGGTTGTGGAAAGAGTCGATACCGTAAATAGTGAGATTCCATTTCAGAATGTTACACAGGCTGCGGATTATCCCGTTGGATTACCCGACAAAGTTGTTAGTCGTGGCTCAAATGGTCTTCAAGAACAAACAGTAAAACTGACGTTTGAAGATGGAAAAGAGGTCGACCGAGAAATACTCAATCAGCGAGTGGTTACACCACCAACCAATGAAGTGATATCTCGAGGTGCACAAACTTCAATTTCACGGGGCGGGACGACGATTAATTTTAAGCGAGCTTATATGATGCGAGCGACAGCTTACTGTATTCCAGGAGGGACAACCAAAACGGGGGATTCTGTCCGTATGGGGGTTATTGCAGTTGATCCTAATGTGATCTCTCTGGGAACGAACGTATACGTTGAGGGTTATGGAAAGGCACGCGCTTTAGATACTGGGGGCGCAATAAAAGGGAATCGCATCGACCTTTATATGAATTCGACTGAAGCCGCATTATCATATGGTGTGCGAAATATTATGGTCTATGTTCAGTAAACTGGTACAGCTATAAACTCACGTTACAAGACAAGCCTTCGCGCAAGCGGAGGCTTGTCTTTGTACTCTTTAGGCGCCAAGAAGTATAACTTTATTCCTCCTCACATACTCTTTAATTGAAACCATGAAACGGGGGAGTACAGAATGAGTAAGTATATGGGGACAGGAAATAAAAGGGCAATATTGCTTGTTCTGGGTGTTATGAGTATGCTGGTGGTCTCTGTTCTTTGGCAGGGTTCCACCGCTGTGGTTAGCCATTATGAGAAGGGGCATATTGTTATGCTTGATCCGGGGCATGGGGGATATGACCCGGGGGCAACAACAAAACAGGGGGTTTATGAAAAGTCCATTAATCTCCAGATTGCCCAAAAGGTGAAGGAAATGCTTGGACCAAGCGGAATTGAGATTTTTCTTACACGGGAAGAAGATGTTGATTATGTACCTGATGGGGTCAAAGGAAAAACCACAAAAAAACAAATTGACTTAAATCGACGCATTGAGATGGCGAAGGAGGCTAATGCAGATATTTTTGTTAGTCTACATGTCAATGCAACAGTAACTGGACTAGAATCTGGTTCAGAAACTTTTTATCATTATCAGTCTGAATCTGGTAAAAGGTTAGCCGAATTAATTCAACAAGAAGTGATTAAAATACCAGGAATGAATCGTAGAATTGCAAAACCCGGAGATTTTTACATTATTAAAAACACAAATATGCCTGCAGTAATAGTGGAAGTGGGTTATCTATCGAGTTTAAAGGAACAGAAAAAACTACAGCAATCTTGGTATCAGGAACAATTAGCACGCGCAATTGCGAAAGGGATTGCGAATTTTTTCATCTAAGAGAATATTCAAGAGAGGGCACGATGCTTGGATCGTGTCCTCTTAAATATTTACTCAAATGGATAAATATAACGATTATTATTACAATACATAACACTCTTTGAAGCGGGGAAAATAAAGTCAGTTACTGAAACTAGAATTAAGGAGTTGAAGCGTAGCATGAAACGGTTTCTGACGTTTATGATGAGCGGTGCCCTGATTTTGAGTATTACCTTGACAGGTTGTACAAATGCACCGTCTCCTGTTCCTCCACAAAACCCAGAGCAAACCTCGAAAGATACAAAACCACCAGAGGCTGAAGCGGGTGCAACACGAGATTCCGTATTGGGACCTGAGAAACGAGTGGTCATGGGATTTTACACTGACCAGGAAGGACCGGTACCTGGTTCGAAAGAGACTACAATAAAAAATGGTAAACTAATGGATGAGGTAGCGTTTTTCTGGTACTCTTTTGACGCAACCGGTAAAATCATTAAGACCGGTGAGGTTGACCTCAAAATTAAAGATCAGGTTCAAAAAAATGGGGCTAAAGCCTATGCCTTAGTGCATAACATGAAGTTAAAAGGGACGGTCGGCTTCGATGAAAATCTAGCGCACAGTGTGTTATCTGACCCAGGTAAACGATCGAACTTAGTTACAAACTTAGTCAACCTGACAACTAAAGACAATTGGGATGGGATTTCAGTTGACATCGAGAAAACCCCTCCTGGAGATCGGGCGAACTTTTCTGCCTTTGTTGCTGAACTTAAAAAAGCTTTGGTAGCAAAGGATAAAGTCTTAAACATCTCGATCCCCGCTAAATTTGTGGATTATCCTTCTGATCTATGGTCAGGCGCGTATGATTACACTGCGCTTGGAAAATCCGCTGACCAGATCATTCTTATGACATATGATGAGCACGGGCTTGGGACAACCCAAGGACCCGTTGCCTCTGCAGGATGGGTGGAGCGTGTCATTAAATTTGCAGTGGGGAAAATTCCTAAAGAAAAGATTGTGATGGGTCTCCCTGTATATTCTTTTGACTGGGGAAATAACAAACCAACCTTGCCGGATTATCTATCCTATACTCAGACTGTCGAGCGAGCAAAGAAGCATGGAGTAGAGATCATTCTCGATCCGAGCGCGAAAGTACCACAATATATATATACAGCTAATGGGGTTCGACATGAAGTCTATTTTGAGAACATCGCTAGTTTGAGAGCCAAAATGGATAGCGCCCTCAAACACAAGTTGCATGGTGTTGCCATATGGCGCTTAGGAATGGAGGATCCCGCAATCTGGGATCAGCTCATTAAAACGTATGGAACAAATAAAGAAACCCAAGAAAAGAAATAACAACTTAGGATATAGCATACCCCCACATGGTTCATAGAATTTTCACTGAAAGGGCACGATTTTTCGTGCCCTTTCCTAAATAATTTGAGTCTTTCCAAATTCTCGGTTAAGATATAAGAGTTAGAAGCGGAGGAATAAAGGATGATAAAGGAACTTATAGTCGTAGAAGGGAAAAATGACGCACATGCGGTACGACAGGCACTCGGGGATGTCGATATCATTTGGACAGAAGGTTATGGATTAACCAAGCAAAAGTTAGACTACATCGCAGAAATGGCAAAAAGACAAGGCGTGATTGTATTTACGGATCCGGATACGGTGGGAGAGCAGATCCGCAAACGTATCCAGACACAGGTTCCTCAGGCAAAACACGCTTACTTAACTAGGAAAGCAGCTACCAAACGTGGAGATATTGGGGTAGAAAATGCAGCAATGCATGAAATTCGCCGCTCCTTTGCACATATTCAACAAGAGCAGGAAACTCTTGTCGAGAAGTTTACGATAGAGGATTTAGTCACAGTGGGGCTTATGGGGTCGATACGGGCAAGTGAATACAGGTTAGCACTTGGGAGCAAGCTAGGGATTGGGGATACTAATGCAAAACAATTCCTTCATCGATTAAACCGTTTTGGTATATCACGCGAGTTATTTTTTCAAGCGATAGAGGAGGTTAAGCATGGAGAGCGCAGCTGAATACACGCAACGGCTTGTAAAGAATGGGGCACGCGCTCATAAATCTATGGGACAAGTTTTTCTGATGAGTGACGAAGTGATCGACCGCATTGTTTCAGCCAGTACCTTACAACCCGATGTGCCACTCGTTGAAATCGGACCGGGGCTCGGTGTGTTAACCCGGATTCTTGCTCCAAGGGTCCAAAAGATGTGGGCGGTTGAATTGGATAACCATAAAATTGGAATTTTAAACAAAGAACTTCGTGGACAACCAATAGAAATTGTCAATCAAGATGCTCTAAAACTGGATCTGTTTGAACTATGGGGAGAGAAGAAAGGATATTTAGTTGGAAATCTACCCTACTATATTACTAGCCCACTGATCATGCATTTTCTGGAGCAAGCAGATCGATTAAGTGGGATGACAATTATGGTTCAGAAAGAAGTGGCCGACCGGATTGCAGCCCCACCCGGAAGTAAGACATACGGTATTTTATCCATTGCGGTCCAGATTTCAGCCCAAGTCACAAAAGTGATGGATGTTTTGCCTAGTGCATTTTGGCCTGCGCCAAAAGTAACGTCCGCCGTGATACGATTAGACCTTCGGCCTTACCCCGGTTTTAATGTGGATAAAAAGAGTTTCTTCCGAGTGGTTAAAGCAGCCTTCAGCCAGCGTAGAAAGACCTTAGGAAACTCTCTAACGGGTGGCTTAGGGCTAAACAAAGAACAAGTTATTGAACGCATGCAAGAGGCAGGGATCTCGGATGGGCGGCGAGCAGAGTCGTTGAGTATTGAAGAATTTCAGGTACTTACAAAAGCTTTCCAATAGAACGGAGGGTGAGCCTAGGTTGGAAAAAGCAAGCAAGAGGCGCTTATTGAAATGGTCGAATATTATCGCGACTATAGCAACGACAGTGTTAGCACTTACAGCACTAATTACGGTCTATTTAACAGTAGCTGCATGGAGAACACAGCAGGAGACAGAGCGACCGTATTTCATTCTAAGGGAGTCGCCTAAAGTCGATTTAGGTAATGAACTTAGTTTTGAGTTAAAATTTACTAATGTGGGAATTCATCCAGCGAAGGATCTGTCAAGCGAGACGATAGTTTTCGATGATCGTTTAACTGGAAAGCCGATTCTTTATGATGATTCGGCGATAGTCAACGAAATTCCCAAGGATGCCTCATCTAGCCTAGTTATGACCGTACCTGTCGAAGAAATTTATCCCAAACAATTTAATATTAATGCGCATTATGTTGTGGTAGACCTACAGTATACAGATCCCATCTTAAAAAAATCATTTAATCAACAGATTTACTTGAAGTGGACAGGGGTGCACGAACAAAAATTGCAACCGACTGTGCACGTAAAGGTGGAGGAAAAAGGAAAGATAGAGAATTACTTGGAGAAAAGTGGTATTGAGCTAAGAAAGGATTCGGCAAAAAATGGTTAAAAGGGCAGGAATTAGGATTCCTGCCCTTTTAACCATTTTTATATCAAGGAAAATCCTGCTACTACAAGTGAACTCCCTAACGTTAGTTAGACGAGTTCACGCTAGCTGAACGATCTCGCTGGCTATTTCCCCTTTACTTCGAAAGCGTTCGAATAGGATGGGCTAGAGGGGAGGTCCAGGGAGGATGACATGTTGTTCAAAAAAAATATCCTGTGACTTTAGAGACTGCTCCCAACTTTGAAGAAGATCAAAACGCCTTTCGAGGTGGTAACCTATTAATTTGTGTTTGCCTATAGATCTAGTGGGAGCCTCATTTTGGATGAGAGCTAGTCCCATTAGGCAATCCCCGATGATAGTTTCGGCAATCAGACGAGCATGGCGCCGATGCTTTCTTGGAGAGTGAAGAGATTCATGAGGGATGGAGGTGGCGACCTTGATGATTAGATCGATTTCCTTTGCCCAATACAAGGTAAGTGGGGGGATCGCAATGGCTTCGAGTGGAAGTGAGTGCAGCGCACGGTGGGAAAGCGCATGTGGCCCGTGTGTAGGAGTTGCAAGACCTAGACTTTTGAAGAGATCAAGTTCGCGGTTTAATCTGGAACGGAATTTTAGAACGAGATTGGCGAGTTTATGCCGATGAGGAATGTAGGGATAACAATTTGTTAAGGCGACATCAATCCCTGATTCAACCGAGGAGAGGAGCGTAAGGAGATTTTGATAGATATCCCCGGACATATCTCCATCAACAAAGAGTAACCCCCTGGCCCCTATATAACGAGCATAGAGTGCTCCGATTGCTCGTGGTATATCGATACCTAAGGGTTCAGAGAAATACAGGATATGAAGCCGAGTATCAGGGATTGAGCGAGCAAGTTGAAATGTTTGGTCTGTGCAACCGTTAATAACCAAAATGATGGACCTGACGGGAAGGCGTAATATGGTGGTCAAAGTTGCCAAGATACTTTTTTCTTCGTTTTTAGCGGGTATGACTACCGCGAACATCTTTGATCACCCCCTTTTAAGCATTACTTGTTATAGTATATGCCGTTTGAATAAGATCGACATAGTATATAGCAAACTCGTGGTTCGTAGTTTGATATTCGCTGTTCGAACTATGTAAAAATAGTCACATGCTAATTTTAAATGTTGATATTCCAACTACGAACTACGAACCACGAACTTCGAAAAAAGGAGGTTTGGCTATGTTTCATGTCGGCGATGTTGTGGCACGGTTCTCACATCAAGAGGATATTTTCTTCCATGTTGATCAGATACATGAAAATTCAGAAGGCGAGGTTAAGGCTATTCTCAAAGGGTTAAATTTAAGGCTACTAGCCGATGCGCCGATTTCTGACCTTATTGCGAAGAGTTCAGTTGAGATTGCCAACTATGAGCGTGAAGATAATAAGATGATTTATAAGAAATTGAGTAAATTGACTAGCCAAAGAAAAGTCGATCTGGACGATAAAAGTGACTTTTTTGAGATCCCGGGACGGGTGTTACAGGTTGACGGCGACCAGGATTATTTAAGTCAATGTATTAAAACGTATAAGCAAATGGGGATCCAAGCCAAAGGGATTTGCAAATCCGAGATTGAACAGCCAAAATTTATACGAAAAATTTTGCAAGAGAATCCGACGGACATCTTGGTGTTGACGGGTCATGACGCCTTTATAAGAGGAAAAAAAGATTTTCATAGTATGGACAGTTACCGTAGCTCGCGCTATTTTGTGGAGTCTGTTCTGGAAGCCCGCAGATTTCAGCATGACAGAGATACGCTTGTGATCTTTGCGGGCGCTTGTCAGTCCAATTATGAAGCCATTTTATCAGCAGGGGCAAATTTCGCTTCATCTCCCAAACGTATGTTGATCCATGCCTTTGACCCCGTTTTTGTTGTGGAAAGAATTGCGTTTACCCCTATGGATCAAATAGTTTCGGTGAAAGATATTCTTATGCATACAATTACGGGGACAGATGGGGTAGGGGGGATTGAGACGCGAGGTCAGATGCGGAAGGGGTACCCGAGAAGTCCTTACTAGTAGGGGCGATTCGTGAATCGCCCGGTTCAATGGATTAACACGAGGATAGTCAGCGTGTTGAGGGGACGGTCCTTTTAACACACAGCAATGTGTGTTAAAAGGACCGTCCCCTCAAATACGTTATCTTTGAATGATTATAGGTGTTCCAATTTCGACGTGCTGGAAAAGGCTTTCGGCGTCGTGGTTATGCATGCGGATACAACCTTTAGAGACGGCTTTGCCAATGCTTCCGGGGTTATTCGTCCCGTGAATCCCATAATGTGGGATAGAAAGTCCCATCCAGCGACTACCAAAGACACCGCCTGGATATACTGTTTTCGTGGCAATGGTGTAGTGACCATTGGGGGTGGGAGTTGCTTCTTTACCAACAGCAATTGGATATTTCTGAATCAAGCGGTTGCCTTCATAAAGCTCAAGTTTGCGACTAGCGGTATGGATAACAATAGAACGGTAGGGCACTGAGCTATGCCTCCTTTACTTTGATAATTAGCTTCTATCTCATGGTATGTTTGTTATTCCTGAAGGTTCTTTGCATAATCAAACCCTCTTTAGGTGGAGAATATAAATAAGGGCTTACTTCTGATGGAGTTTTTTCCCATCGGAAGTAAGTTGAGCTTATTCAGCGACGCAATATTCATGTTTCTTGTTCGAACCGCGATTTTGGATTGGAGTGATCAGTTTGGCTGAACATGTGGAAGGGAAGTTGCTTATTATCGGTGGAGCAGAGGATAAAAAGGGTGAGTGTAAAATCCTTAAGCGTTTTGTTCAAGAGGCGGGTGGAAGGGAAAGCCGTATTACGGTCTTGACAGTTGCTACTGAATATCCACGACAAGTAGGAGTTGAGTACCATGCTTTGTTTTTAGAATTAGGGGCCCAAGAGGTACAGGTCATGGATGTTTCAGACCGTACCCAGGCTAATACACAAGGAATCGGGAAGCAATTTGAAAAATCAACGGGGGTGTTTTTTACAGGAGGTGACCAACTAAGGATTACTGGCTTGCTAGGGGGTACGTTACTTGGACGGATGCTCCAACAGCTTTACGAGCAAGGGATCATTATTGCAGGTACAAGCGCGGGAGCTTCGGTTATGTCGGATACGATGATTGTCGGAGGGGAAGCAGGAACAGCAAAGAAAAACACCTTAACAATGGCACCCGGATTGGGGTTACTTCGTTCCGTTGTAATTGATCAACACTTCGCTCAACGGGGCCGAATCGGCCGATTATTATCGGCAATCTCTCAAAATCCATATGTTCTCGGTGTAGGGATTGACGAGGATACAGCAATTTTAGTTCAGTCTGATGCGCGGTTTTCGGTGGTGGGTAGCAATTCTGTTACAGTCGTCGATGCATCTCCCTCAACTACAACCAATGTTTCGGAAACGATTCCTGGCCAGGCACTCGTTTTAAGTCCAATTACGATGCATGTGCTATCCGATAGCTATGGTTTTGATTTAAAACGTCGGGTATCTCTGCTTTAGTCATATTTATGGCATGAATAGAGAATATCATAACAAAAAAAGGTTAAAACTAGGAGTACAGTACTTTATGCATTGTTACTGAAGGGGGAACAACAACATCATGGAGATTAGAGAAATCCAAACAATCGAAGGGGCCAATGCTTACAGTCATCGGCCGATTATTCGTGCGATTGTGGATCTCCGAGAATGGACAGAACGATTTAGTAATGAATTGGGAGATTTCCCGCAACGTCTCGTGGAGAGTTTACCGACATTGGCTGACCACTATTGCTCGAGGGGTAAACTTGGTGGCTTCCTCGAGCGGTTACAAGAGGGTACTCTTATTGGTCACGTCATTGAACATGTAACCATAGATCTTTTGACACAAGCTGGACAAACCATTAAATATGGTAAAACTATGGCCATTTTAGAAGAGCCAGGTTGCTATGAAATTATTTTCAATTATGAAGAGAAGGAGGGAGCCGTTGAGGGCTTTAACCAGGCGTTCTGTCTTGTGAAAGCCCTCTTAAATCTGCAACCCTTTGATGTTGCACTAGCATTAAGTCGAATTCTTAAGGTGACGGCTGACAACAAATTAGGGGTTTCCACCCAAGTGATTGTTGAAGCATGTCGGGAACGGGGAATCCCAGTACACCGTCTCAATGAAGGTAGTTTATTGCAATTAGGGTATGGGAGATATCAAAGACGTGTCCAAGCAACAGTTACCGGTGCGACCTCAAATATAGCGGTGGACATTGCATGTGATAAAGAAATGACCAAGAAGATACTGAGCGATGGAGGGGTTCCTGTACCGTGGGGACATATTGTTAGTACAGAAGAAGAAGCGGTGGTTGCATTTCATGATATGGAAACCGCTGTTGTGATCAAGCCCTTGCATGGAAACCAGGGAAAAGGAGTCACCCTCCAGATAAGAAGCGAAGCAGAGGTTAGGGCTGCGTTCAATGTCGCTCAAACGTATGGCGATTGGGTTATTGTCGAAGAATATATTGAGGGTCAGCATTACCGTCTGGTCGTGGTTGGAGAGCGTTTAATTGCTGCTGCAAAACGGATTCCCGCTCATGTGATTGGAGATGGCTTATTAACAATTTCGGAGCTAGTGGCTCAAGCCAATGAAGATCCTTTGCGTGGAGATGATCATGAGAAGGCTTTGACTAAACTAAGAATTGACCCCGTAGTGCTTTTAACACTCACTCAAAGAGGATTAACGCTATCATCCGTGCCTGAACAAGGTGAACTAGTATATTTGCGCGACAGTGCAAATTTGAGTACTGGGGGAATTGCCGAGGATGTGACGGATCATGTGCATCCGGATAATGTGGATTTAGTAGTCTATGCCTCGAAACTAATAGGCTTGGATGTTGCAGGAATTGATTTAGTGATTGAAGATATCGAAGCATCCTACCGCCATAAAAATGGACGTATTATTGAAGTCAATGCTGCGCCAGGTATTCGCATGCACCATTTTCCCAGTATCGGTAAAGCAAGGGAGGTGGGGAAAGCGATCGTGGAGCAAGCGCTTCCTTCGGGAAATGGTAGAATTCCTATCGTTGCTATTACGGGTACGAATGGGAAAACAACTACGACCCGCATGATCAGTAAACTCCTAACAGATCAAGGGCTGCTGGTAGGTATGTCCTCCACGGATGGTATTTTTATTAATCAAAAATTATGGGTTAAAGGGGATATGACTGGACCGGAGAGTGCTAGGACTGTTTTAAGACATCCTGATGTCCAGGTGGCGGTTCTAGAAACAGCACGTGGCGGGATTCTGAGAGCAGGTTTAGGGTATGAATATGCAGATGTGGCAATCGTTACAAATGTTTCTGATGACCATCTAGGCCAGTATGGCATCGAGACACTCGAAGACATTGCTCACGTGAAGAGTCTGGTCGCAGAGGTTGTCAAGCCACATAGTTATGTTGTGCTGAATGCAGATGACCCTCTCGTCGTGCAAATGGCGAAGCGAACAAAGGGGCGAGTGATTTATTTTAGTACTGAAAAAGATAATATTTGTATACGTAAACATTTAGGGAAAGGTGGAACAGCCGTCTTTGCTCGGCGGGGGGCGATTTTGCTTTGTCAAGGTTCCAGTTGTTCTCGGATCTGCTCCGTGAAACAGATTCCTGTGACTTGGAATGGATTGGCCAAGCATAATATCCATAATGTCTTGGCGTCCGTAGCCGCAGGGTGGGCCTTGGGGTTAAGTGCTTCGGCAATCCGGAATTCTTTGCAAAGCTTTTCGTCAGATGCGGAACACAACCGTGGGCGACTAAATCTTTATGAAGTGAACGGGGTGAGTGTTTTTATTGACTATGGCCATAACGCTGCCGGAATTAGAGAAGTTGCCAAAACACTAAAACATTTTAAGTGCGGTTCCCTCGTGGGCTGCATTACTGTGCCCGGTGATCGGCCGGATGCGTCGGTACTTGAAGTGGCGCGTATCGCAGCGCTTGGCTTTAAACGCCTAATTATTAGAGAAGACTCTGATTTACGTGGTCGCCTTCCCGGAGAAATCGCTCAGCTTCTCTATGATGAAGCCGTGCGAAGTGGTATGCATCCCAATAATATAGAGGTCGTTCTTACGGAAATAGAGGCCTTTAGGAGAGGGTTGGACAGTTGTGTTTCGGGGGATACCTTCGTAATGTTTTATGAACACATTGAACCAATAGAAGAAGAAATTCACCTGCGTATGGAATCACAAGCGGCTTCTTACTCAGAATCACCACAGATGGAATGGGTTGTTGGTGGAGAATATTAGATTGTCAAGGGACGAGGATTATCCTCGTCCTTTAAGGTTGCAAAGATTGAGGTAAGGGCAATTCATGAATTGCCCTTACAGTTTTCTAGAGAAGTGCTGGAACTCCACCCAATAAATATGTATAATAAAAGGAAATGCATTCGTAATGTTCGGAAAGGGTAGTGTAAATGGGACAATCTTTTCTAACAACGTTCGCCTACGCCAAAATTAATCTAGCTTTAGCAATCCACGGAATTCGGGAAGATGGATATCATGAACTACAAAGTGTCATGCAATCGATCGCCATACACGATATTGTCAGGGTTCGGCGTGGTGGTGAGAAGATTGTATGTCGGTGTGGAGCATTAAGTGGCCCGGGAAATATAGCGTATAAGGCAGCGGTGTTGTTTCTTGAACAACTTGGCCAATTCGAAGGACTAGAAATTGAGATTGTAAAAAGTATTCCCATACAGGCCGGACTAGCCGGAGGAAGTGCGGATGCAGCGGCAACGCTTCGTTTATTAAATCAACTTTTCGGGGAACCTTTAGGTAGGGAGGCACTTCTAAATCTAGCGAGGAAATGCGGTGCAGATGTCGCCTTTTGTCTGAGAGGTGGAACTATGTGGGCGACCGGACGGGGAGAGCTTCTTGAAACATTGCCTACGGCTCCTGCTATGGATCTTGTCTTGATTAAACCATTTGCTGGAGTGAACACAAGGGAAGCTTACCGACGCTTTGATTTAGTTGGGCGCGGTGGGTATCTGACGCGAACGGCTTGGGAACAGGCTTTAGCACAGAATTCGACGCAGCAGATTGTTGACTTGCTTTATAATGATTTAGAGCTAGCCTCTGTCCAAATGGTTCCAGAAATTTTGGTGGTTAAGCAGCATTTACTCGATGCAAAGTGTTATGGGGCTTTAATGTCCGGAAGTGGTTCTTGTGTATTTGGGATTGCTCAAGGAAAACTACATGCCATAGAAGTTGCAGAACAGTTGAGAAAAAAAGGCTATAAAAACGTTTGGGTTACAAGAACAGTGGATGAGATAGGATAAAGGAGAGACACCTATGGAAAAGCGATTACTACCGGTTATACTAGACGGGTATAAACCCCTACGGGAGATAGTTTTTGAGTCCATGCGCGAGGCGATTCTGAGCGGGACTCTTGAGCCAGGGGAGCGATTGATGGAAATTCAATTAGCAGAAGAAATGGGAGTTAGCCGAACCCCAGTACGTGAGGCAATCCGAAAACTGGAACTTGAGAATTTCGTCGTCATGATTCCGCGTAAAGGCGCGTATGTAGCGGGCGTTTCGTTGAAAGATGTCGCGGATGTTTTTGAAATCCGTTCTGCGCTAGAAGGATTGGCTGCAGGACTTGCAGCTGAACGTATTACGGATGACGAATTGGAACAAATGGAGCGAGTTTTATTTTATAGAGCCAGAGAAGGAGAGTTAGACTTAGAGCAGCTTGTTCAGACTGACACCGATTTCCATGCCTTAGTCTATAAAGCTAGCCGCAATGAACGGTTGATTCAAATCTTAGCAAATTTACGTGAACAGATTCAACGTTTCCGGACGACATCACTGGCCGTTCCAGGACGGATGAAAATTGCTATTGATGAACACAGGATGATTGTCGAAGCCTTGAGAAATCATGATAGCGAAGAAGCGCAATCCTTGGCCATAGCACACATCGTTACGGCAGAGAATGTAATGTTTGGGACGCTGAGTTTAAAGAATGATCCGGATAAGGTGGATTAATAAGCGTGGAGAAGATGAAAAGAGCAGAACGGATGGTGGCCATCACCCAAGTGTTGATGTTAAAACCGAATGTACTGACTCCGTTATCCTTATTTGCAGAACGGTTTGGTACGGCCAAGTCCACAATCAGTGAGGATTTAATGGCTGTCAAAGCGAGCTTAATCCATTCGGGGCAGGGTCACATTGAAACAGTTTCTGGGGCCTCAGGTGGTGTGCGATATATTCCGGAAATAGCACCTGAAGAAGCAAAGCAATTCCTAAGCAGGCTTTCTGAACTTCTGAGCGTCAAAGAACGAATTCTCGCGGGCGGTTTTCTATATATGACTGATTTATTGTTTGATCCCTCTGTTTTACGTCCACTTGGCCTTATTTTTGCAAGCGCTTTTCGAGATAAATTGCCTGATGTTGTTGTTACAATTGAAACTAAAGGAATTCCACTTGCCTTAGTAACTGCAGAGGCCTTAGGTTTGCCTATGGTGGTCATCCGAACTGGAAACAAAGTGACTGAGGGTTCTTCAGTAAGCATTAATTATGTTTCTGGATCATCTCGGCGTATTCAAACCATGTCACTTTCACGAAGAGCTTTAGAGCCCAAAAAACGTGTGCTCGTTATTGACGATTTTATGAAGGCGGGTGGAACCGCTTTAGGGATTAGAAATCTGATGACTGAATTCGAAGCGGACGTCGTGGGAATTGGAGTATTGGTCGAAGCTCGGATGACAGAAGAACCTAAGCTTGTTGAAGGTTATTTATCTCTGTTGCAGCTTAAAGAGCTGGATTTTTATACAGGTAAAACCTCAGTTATTCCTGTGGTTAGCTTTTAATACCTTTTAGAGCAATTTTTCTATATTTTCTTTAATGTTTATAAAATTATAGCAGGATTTTTTTACCATACAGAGAATATCATTATGGACAGGCCTGGAGCACAGTTGAAGGGTGGTGATTCATAATGAATATTACCGATGTGCGGGTTCGGAAGATTAACACGGAAGGAAAGATGAAGGCAGTGGTCTCTGTGACCTTTGATGATGCTTTTGTCGTCCATGATGTCAAAGTTGTTGAAGGTATGAATGGGATTTTCGTAGCCATGCCCAGCCGGAAAACACCTGAAGGAGAATTTCGTGATATCGCCCACCCCATTTCTGCTGCAGCACGAGAAGTAATCCAGACGGCTGTCTTAAAAGCATATCAAGAAGCCATTTAATCACATCTATAATCGCTATTAGAAATGGAAAGGGGACCTTGTTGATGGGTCTCCTTTTTCATACAATATTAAAATTTAGGGATAAAGAAGGATTTTTGCCCTAATTTGACGAATGAAATACTTTTGGAATGTAAAAAGAAGTAGAAGGTTAGACTAAAGCTGGAGGCGGATTAGACATGCATAATTTGTTAGCGGTGATCATGGCTGCAGGTAAAGGTACAAGAATGAAATCCAAGTTGCCAAAAGTCATGCATTCATTAGCAGGCAAAACGCTCATTGAACATGTCTTAGACAGTGTAACCCAAGTCGGGATTGAACGTCCCTTGGTTATTGTGGGACATGGACGAGAGGAAATCGAGACCCGCATTTCAGAACGTGCAGAGCTCGTAATTCAAAGTGAACAATTAGGAACCGGACATGCAGTAATGCAAGCCCTTCCTTATTTGGATGGCGCCGAGACCATTTTAATTTTAAGTGGGGATCAACCACTGCTTAAATCAGACACACTAAAAGCACTTATTAAATTGCACGAAGTTGAAGGGGTTAGCGCGACGGTATTGACAGCACATATGGAACAGCCGTTTGGCTATGGCCGAGTTATTAAAAATGGTGAATACGTTGTTAAGATTGCGGAAGAAAAAGATGCTTCAGTTGATCAACGACAAATTAAAGAAATTAATACTGGGACGTATTGTTTTAAGGGGTCCGCACTCAAGGAAGCTTTGGGCAAGATCACAACCCAAAATGCGCAGGGGGAATATTATCTGACGGAAGTCTTTGATGTTCTTCTAAAGCAGGGAGAGAAGGTACTGACCTATTGTACCTCGGATTCTAATGAAGCACTGGGTATTAATAGCCGGGCTCAATTGGCACAGGCTGAAGGGATTTTGCGAGAGCGAATTCTTGAGCATTGGATGTCTGAGGGGGTTACGCTTGTGGATCCTGCCTCAACCTTTATCGAGGCGGACGTAGAACTTTCACAGGACGTCACAATTTTACCCTTTACCCGCCTAATGGGTAAAACGCGGATAGAAGAGGATGCTGTGATCGGTCCTCAGACCAGCTTGGAGAATTGTACGGTAGGGCGTGGCTCGGAAGTGACGTACACTGTGGCCAAAGATGCGGTGATTGGAGAACGTTGCCACATTGGTCCGTTTGCCTATTTACGACCGGGCACGAAACTCGAAGCGGAAGTAAAAGTTGGAGATTTTGTTGAAATAAAAAATAGTTATGTTGAAATGGGAGCAAAAATACCCCATTTGAGTTATATTGGAGATACACACGTGGGAAAATCCGTGAATATTGGAGCGGGTACAATCACCTGTAACTACGACGGGGTCAACAAGCATCGTACTAAAATCGGCGATTATGCCTTCATTGGCAGTAATACAAATTTGGTTGCTCCGGTTGAAGTTGGAGAACATGCTGTTACAGGTGCGGGTTCTACTATTACGAAGAATGTTCCTGCAAGGGCCTTGGCCGTTGAGCGGAGCTCGCAGGTTATTAAGGAACATTGGCATAAACAAAAAGATGAAATAGGGGGCTAAAAGACCCATGGCAGCAAAAGAATTTAAAATTTTCTGTGGGAACGCCAATCGTCCGTTGGCACAGGAAATTGTGGACTATCTCGGGGTTCCGCTTGGTGAAGCCAAAATTCAGCGTTTTGGAGACGGGGAAATCTGCCTGGCCATTGATGAAAGCGTACGGGGGGCGGATATTTATGTTGTTCAACCCACCTGCTATCCAACCAATGACAACATCATGGAATTACTAATCATGATTGATGCTATGCGTCGCGCTTCTGCGCGTCGTATTACTGCGGTTATGCCATATTATGGCTATGCTCGTCAAGAACGCAAGTCAAGAGCACGTGACCCGATCACTGCGAAATTAATGGCGAACTTGATTACCACAGCGGGAGCAGATCGTGTCGTAACCATGGACTTACACGCACCAGCTATTCAAGGCTTCTTCGATATTCCATTGGACCACTTGCCTGGAGTCCCGATATTGGCCGAGTATTTTCAGGAGAAAGGGCTTGAAAACATCTGTGTGGTATCCCCAGATCTAGGCGGAGTTACAAGAGCTCGTAATTTGGCTGAACGTATTGGCGCAACGCTAGCTATTATCGATAAGCGGCGACCAGAACCCAATGTTTCTGAGATTATGAATGTCATTGGTGAACTAAAGGGTAAAACGGTTATTATGATTGATGACATTATTGATACCGCTGGAACAATTACACAAGGTGCTTTTGCTCTAATCGAACGGGGTGCAAAGGATGTTTATGCTTGCTGTACCCACCCAGTTTTATCAGGCCCTGCTATAGAACGTCTGCAAAACTCCGTTATTCGTGAACTCGTTGTCACAAATACAATTCCCATTGAGAAAATGATTCCCCAAATTAAAGTGCTGTCTGTTGCCCCACTTTTGGGTGAAGCGATAGTTCGCATTCACGAAGATCTCTCCGTTAGTAAACTTTTTAGTTAAAAGACCCCTGGGGTATCATCCCAGGGGTTCTTTAGGTATGGGTATTTCGGAAATAGTTTGCTCGACCGGCGGGATAGCGTCTGATTGGGGAAAGATAACCAGTTCCTTTTCTGAGGCAGGGGGAGAAACTGTTCTAACTTTATCTTTTTTAAAGTAGCTACTGATGGAGTGGGTGGTTTCTGAGGCTAGATGCGATGTTGAGTGTATGAGCTTTTTAAAGGAGTCACTGAGTCCTTTGTCCGCGACGGTAAGAGTATTTTCACTATCTTTTTGAGAAATGATCACATCGTGACCAATGGTCGTAATGTATTCTGCAGAGATCCACGCTTTGCCGCTCAAGAATCCTTCAATCTTACCGCCTGAAATCTCTATATGGGTAATTTTTCCTGTTTTCGGATCGACATAGTACTCTTCAGCTATTCCAAGTGTTTTACCGGTTTCTGTGACCATCTTTGTTCCTATGATGGTCAATTTTTCTTTGACTAGGTCTAATAATTCAGGGAGACTTGAGGTTTTTTCCACGTGGGACTCCTTGTCAATCGTGATCGCGTCCTCGCCAACACTGACAACTTTGGAATAGGGAATGATGCGCTGATCCTTGAAAAACCCCTTTCTGTCGACTACAATGGCAGCTAAAGCCTTGGTACTGGCATTAAGAATTAAGCTTTTTACATACCCAATTTGATGCCCTTCCTGGAGAGAAATAATCGGTAACGATAAATATTTTCTACTGGGCTTCACATTGATCACCTCCTTATTGGGAAGATTAGCTACTTTTACTTAAAGATGTATTCAGTTAAGCGGTTGAATATGCTAGGGAGGAGATTAGTTTGAAGGTAATCGTCGGTCTCGGTAATCCCGGGCCTCAATATGCAGAGACGCGCCATAATATCGGATTTTTACTGGTTGACCTGCTGGCAGAGGAGTATAAGCTTCAATTCCGTGCAAAGTTCCAGGGCTTATGGACGGAGGGGAAGGTGGAAGGTGAGAGATTGTTGCTCTTAAAACCACAAACTTTTATGAATTTGAGCGGCCGCTCGGTGAGAGAAATCACCAATTTCTATAAAATCCTTGGCGAGGATTTACTGATTGTTCATGATGACATGGATTTGTCGCTTGGAAAAATTCGTCTGCGTGATCAGGGAAGCGCAGGGGGGCATAATGGGATTAAATCCATTCTAGCTGAATTAGGAACAGAAAAATTCTGGCGGTTAAAATTGGGTGTCGGCCGACCTCGTGGTTCGATATTAGATAATCGTGGTTCGAACCACGAACAACAAACCACGATTATCGACCATGTCCTTTCTCCTTTCGCGGAGGATGAGATTAAGCCGTTAGATGAAGTATTGGGACGGGCAGAAAAGGCAACGAATTTATGGATTAAAGGAGAAACTGATCGGGCTATGAATTTATATCATCGTTAACGAGGAGTATAACCTTCATTGCTAGGGGCAATTCTACTAGCTAGGGGGTGATTTTAGTATGATGATATTAAAGTTATGTCATGCCTGTGATAGAATTATTGGTGAGATTGAGTTAGATGACTTGACCAACAATAACGCTGACCCTATAATGGATATTGTTGGAAATGTTGCATACGCTCTTTGCCCAAGTTGCTTACATGATATGGATTTGGTGCCAAGGAATGTTTATCATTAAGAACTGTAAGGCACGATTTATCGTGCCTGGCCTTGGCGCATTGATTTAGCGGTGTAGTAGGGCACGATGCATTGTGGCTTTATCATATTAGGGGTAGACAAAATCGTAATTCGTGGTTCGAGAATCGTGGTTGGAAGCTTGTTAATCTTCTAAGATCGAATATCGAGTCTCGAATATCGCAATGGGGGTCCTTTGACGGACGTTCATCTTTTTTTGCTACCCGAAAGGATGCGCGGTTTGAATACAATTCATGACTATATTCGACAAGGGCTTGATATAAAAGAGATCGAACGATCATTAAGCCATGGAGAATGGCCACAAATGATTTGTGATTTGACGGGAAGTCAAAAAGCAGCTTTTGTCGCTCAGCTATTACAAACGTCTAAAAATGGTTTGATCCTAACTTATTCCGAAGAGCAGGCACAAAAGTGGACTAACGATTTGCGGACTTGGTGTCCTCAAGATACCATTCTACATTTGCCAACAACAGAGTGGCTCCCTTTTGAAGTGTTGGGAAGAAGCAGAGAAACGACTGCAGACCGAATTCGTGTCCTGAATCAACTGGCTCAGGATCGTAAGTGTACTGTCGTTGCTTCTGTCCTTGCAGTGGAACGGAGGGTATTCCCTCTGGAACGTTGGATAGAGTATACGTTAACCTTTGAAGTTGGGGAATGTTATGCCCTACCTGAGGTTCTGACGGCATTAACCTCGGGTGGATATGAACGGATAGAGACAGTTAGCGGGAAAGGGCAGTTCGCCTTAAGAGGTGGAATTTTGGACGTTGCACCTCTAGACGGAGAAGCTGTGCGGATAGAGTTTTTTGATGATGAAATTGACTCCATTCGGACGTTTGACGTTAGCACTCAGAAATCCATTGCCGCTTTGAATAAGGTGCGTATTTCTCCGGCCATGGAATATGTTGTTACCAGGGAGGAGCTAGTACAACTCCGCTTTGCAATTCGCGCAGAAGCACGTAAAACGACCGGACGTCTCGAACGTACGGGTAGGAAGGATGCGGCTGAACGCTTACGAAATAAAGTTAGTTTTTTGGAGGAAAGGCTGGAACAAGGAATCTTAGATGAAAATATCTATTCTTTTCTCAGCTTAGTTAATACGCCACTCGTCCCCTTTTTCTCTTATCTTTCAGAGGATCATTTTATTGTTTTGGACGAGCCGTTACGCTTAAAAGAGCAGCTAGAGTTTCAAGCTAACGAGCGTTTACTAGAATTCACTCACCAGCTCGAACACGGTGAGGGGTTTGTTCATCCTGAGACTCAGTTTATTGACTACAGTGATATTTTAAGGCACGGAGAGCGACACCCCTTGATCAATCTTTCAACGCTTTTAAGGCAAGCCCCGGGTCTCTCCCCAAAGCGAGTTTTCAACCTAAACGCCCGCCCATTGACCGGCTTCATGGGAAAAACGAGTAAATTAGTCGAGGAGATAGAGCATAGAAAGAATGCAGGTAATGTGGTTGCGTTGTTTGTCGGCGATGAAGACCATGCCCAGCGTTTGATTCAGGGATTAAAGGATCTTGGATTGACGGCATCTCGCAAAGAGCTTAAGGATCCTGTTGAAGAAGGACATGTTTATATCTACCCCTATTCCCTCGACCATGGCTTTGAGTTACCACTCGCAAAACTAGTCATTTTAACTGAAACTGAAATCTATAAAAGAGAGAGCAAGCCAATTAGCAAGAAGCCAAGTAAACCACCTGCTCAAAAGAGTATGTTCATAACGGATCTCAAACCAGGGGATTATGTTGTGCATGCTCACCACGGGATTGGTCAATTTACTGGTATTGAGCGTTTAGCAGTCGAAGGGATAGAAAAGGACTACTTTGGAATCCGCTATGCAGGAGAGGACCGCCTCTATGTTCCTCTGGATCAACTGTATCTCCTCCAAAAGTATTTAGGAAGTGCTGGGGAAACCTTGCCCAAACTTTACAAACTTGGGGGAACAGAGTGGTACAAGGTAAAGAGTAAAACACGCAGTGCTGTCAAAGAAATGGCCATTGATTTGGTAAAGCTTTATGCCAAGAGGGAGGCTATCCAAGGGTTTGCTTTTTCTCCTGATAGTGTGTGGCAAAATGAATTTGAAGAGAAGTTCCCTTACGAAGAGACGCCAGATCAACTTCAGAGCATTGTTGATGTAAAAATTGATATGATGCGGCCACGTCCGATGGACCGTTTACTTTGCGGAGATGTTGGATACGGAAAAACGGAAGTTGCACTACGCGCAGCTTTTAAAGCAGTGCTAGACAGTAAGCAAGTGGCAGTCCTCGTTCCCACAACTATTTTGGCTCAACAACACTTTAATACCTTCCGGGAGCGGTTCATAGGTTATCCAATTACAATCGAAATGCTGAGCCGTTTTCGGTCGCAGAAAGAACAAAAGGTAATACTGGAAGGTCTTAAAGAAGGTCGAATAGATGTCGTCGTAGGAACTCACCGTATTCTCTCTGATGCCGTGAAATTTAAGGATTTAGGGTTATTAGTCATCGATGAGGAGCAACGTTTCGGGGTTACCCATAAGGAAAAACTGAAAACACTCAAGGGTAACGTTGATGTGCTGACTTTGTCGGCAACCCCAATTCCAAGGACTTTGCATATGTCGTTGGTAGGAGTTAGAGACATGAGTGTGATTGAGACCCCACCTGAAGGTCGGTATCCAGTTCAAACGTATGTCACAGAATTTCGGGCAGATGTGGTCCGTGACGCCATAAGGCGAGAGATCCAACGTGGTGGGCAAGTATTCTATGTGCATAATCGAGTTGAGGATATGGATAAAGTTACTCATTTTTTGAGTCAATTGGTTCCCGAGGCACGGTGTGGTGTTGCTCACGGGCAAATGCGCGAAACAGAGTTGGAACGTGTCATGCTTGATTTTCTTGAGCAGGAAATGGATGTCCTAGTTTCTACGACTATTATCGAAACGGGTCTCGATATGCCTAATGTAAACACGCTTATAATTGATGAGGCAGATCGTTTTGGGTTATCCCAGCTTTATCAGTTGCGCGGGCGAGTTGGACGGTCCAACCGCAAAGCGTTTGCCTACCTTTTGTATAAACCGCAAAAGGTTCTCACGGAAATTGCAGAAAAACGCTTGGCGGCTATCCGAGAGTTCACAGAATTTGGGGCAGGCTTTAAAATTGCCATGCGAGATTTGGAAATTCGAGGTGCAGGCAACTTGATTGGTGCCCAACAGCATGGACATTTGGCGGCTGTGGGGTTTGAAATGTACAGTCAGATGCTTAAAGAAGCGGTTCAAGAACTGCGGGGGGAAAAGGTCGAAGAAGTCATCGAACCGAGTATTGAGCTCCAGGTAGATGCCTTTTTACCGGATCCCTATGTTGTGGACAGCCAAGCTAAGGCATCACTATACCAACGACTGGCTATGGTTCGAGATGAGGATCAACTCAGTGAGATGGTTGACGAATTGGTGGATCGTTTCGGTACTCCCACACGTGAAGTGGAGCACTTAATTGCCATAATTCGGATCAAATTTCTGGCAAGTTCGTTGAAAATTGAACAAATTCAACAAGCCAAACAAAATGTTAGTATTCGTTTTGCAGCAGACATGGGCATGACGGGTGAGAACTTGATGGCAGTGGCCTCGGCTTCTCCCTATCCTTTGTCTTTCAAGACCGGGAGTGGTGGAAATCTAGAGTGTAAAATTCGTATCCGAACACTCGGTCAGGAAGAAGTGATTGAGGCCGTAAGACGAGTGCTCTCCACCTTTTGCAATATTGCTTCAAGGACGACTCCTTGATATACTGTTCTCATGTGCAAAATGAAAGGGTGTGTCTAAATGAGAAAGTCTCGGGTGGGGATAGTATTGGGAGTTCTTGCATTGATACTTGTGACCACGGGGTGTTCTTCGTTGGTTGGCGGTAAATGGGCGGTAAAAGTTAACGGAGAATCAATTTTGATTAAGGATTATGATGCTAGAGTTGCCGAAGCGCAAAAGACTTATGAAAAACTTGGGATGAAATTTGACACAGAGGAAGGCAAAGCAGCCTTACCACAGATTAAAAGCCAGTTATTAGACCGTATGATCGAAGGAAAGCTTATTGCTCAAGAAGTGAAGACTCAGAAGCTTGATCCAGAGGGAGCAAAAGTAAAAGAGCAAGAAGATATCATCAAAAAGAATATTGGGGATGATGCTAAATTCCAAGATACGCTAAAACAACAGGGAATGACGGAAGCGGAATTAAAGAATTTCCTAACGGTTTACGAAAAAGTCACGGGAGATATCAAAGAAATTACTGACACTGATGCCAAGGCTTTTTTTGATAAAAACGTAGCTAATTATACCCAACCCGAAAGTGTAACAGCCCGTCACATTCTGGTGAAGACAGAAAACGAAGCGAAAGCAATTATTACGCAGCTTACAGCGGTTAAGGACCAAGCAGCCATTCTTCCGCTGTTTGAACAGCTCGCCAAGGACAAGTCTACTGAGCCAGGAGCCAAAGAATCGGGTGGGGATCTTGGAACCATCACTAAGGGGAAAATGGTCCCTGAATTTGAAACTGCTGCATTTGCCCAAAAAGCAGGTACATTTTCTACAGCCCCTGTAAAAACAGAATTTGGTTATCATGTTATATTCGCCGAAACGCATACGCTCGCGGTTGCCCCAGACTATGAGAAGTTGAAAGAGCGTGTTAAAGAAGATGCTTTGAATACAGCTAAAGACACAAAGTTCCAGACGTATTTTGACGAGCTGCGCAAGAAGGCAAAGACCGAGTATGCTAAGGGATATGAGCCTGCAAGTTAATACGATGCATTATGATGTTCGAAACGTAAAACGGACTAAAAATATTAAACTGAAACAGCTTACAAAAGAAGGCAATTAAAAATAATTGCCTTCTTTTGTTTTACATTGCAAAATAATGAATAATTGGCAATCCCTAGATATATACTATCATTGAATTTAAGGTTCAAAAATCAAGCGTGAAATGAGTTTTCGGGAACGACTAAAGGAGGAAAGTACGTTATGAAAGCAACAGGTATTGTAAGAAGAATTGATGACCTCGGTCGTGTAGTTATTCCAAAGGAAATTCGTCGGACTCTTCGTATTCGAGAGGGAGATCCGTTAGAGATTTTTGTAGATCGGGAAGGGGAAGTTATCCTGAAAAAGTATTCCCCAATTCGTGAGTTGGGGGAATTCGCCAAAGAATATGCTGACTCGCTTTTCGAAGCAACCGGGCATATTACCTGTATTACAGACCGTGATACAATTATCGCAGTATCGGGAGCATCAAAGAAAGAGTACTTGAACAAAGCGGTAGGACCTGCTATAGAACAAGCCATGGAGGAAAGAAAAACTATTAATATTGGAGTTATTGGGGAGCATGATTTGTGTAAAGGCTGCCCTGAAAATGAGGAAGATGACAAGTGTAAGTATACTAGCGAAGTCATAGCCCCGATTATATCGCAAGGGGATCCGATTGGCGCTGTGATGCTCATGTCCAAAGAACCTAATATGAAGATGGGGGAGTTAGAGATAAAATTAGTCGAGACTGCCGCTGGCTTTTTAGCAAAGCAAATGGAACAATAAACGGAAAGCTACCGATAAAGGTTGAAAGAAAGAACAAGATGAAATAAGGCGGTCTTGCCGCTTTATTTTTTTACATCCATGGCCAACGCTTGGTGTTAGTCAGTTTTCTAGACCAGTTAAGAAGGTTTATGGTAAAATACTTCCTAGGAGGTGAAAAAAATGTCCTCGTGTCTTCATGTTATGGGCTTAGGCCCTTCAGGACTTGAACAGTTAACCCTGGGAAATTACCGTAGAATACTCGGTGCGAAGAGAATTTTTGCTCGAACAGCAGAGCATCCTTGTGTTCAGGAATTGATGGCCGAGGGTATATGTGTAGAATCATTTGATGAGATCTATGCCACGAAGCCTTCATTCGAGGAGGTTTATGAAAGCATTACTGAGCAGTTGGGTAAAGAACTGAAAAAGGGCTCTGATGTTATTTACGTAGTACCAGGGCATCCTATGGTCGCGGAGAAGACCGTACAACTTATTGGTGAAAAGCTTTCACAAGAGTATGAGGTAGTGATTCATCCGGCCATGAGCTTTGTCGATGAAATTTTTAGAGTCTTGAAGTTCGACCCGATTGAAGGGGTGTTAATACGGAATAATGATGCACTAAAAGATGTAGGCCTTACTGGGAAGGAATGGCTGATAATTCCCCAAGTGTACAATAAGTTGATAGCCTCAGAGGTCAAATTAGATCTCATGAGTTCTTACCCTGATGAGGCATGGGTGTATATTACAAAAGCCCTTGGAACCCCCGATGAACAGGTGGACAAGCTTCCACTCTTCGAGATGGATCACGGAACGTTCGATCATTTGACGACAATAGTTTTGCCACCGAACTCTGAGGTTATCTCACTATCTAGGTTGATTAAAGTAATGGCCTTATTGCGTTCAGAGCAAGGGTGTGCATGGGACCGCGAACAAACACATGATACGTTAAAACCGTGTCTAATCGAAGAAAGTTATGAAGTTCTTGACGCAATAGAAAAAAAAGATATGTATAATTTGTGTGAAGAGTTGGGAGACTTATTATTGCAAGTCGTTTTTCATACTCAACTTGCTTCAGAAGATCGTGACTTTGATATTCAAGACGTACTGCAAGGGATTATTCAAAAACTGATTCGCAGGCATCCTCATGTTTTTGGGGCGGAGAAAGTAGAGACTACGGATGATGTGATCCGTACTTGGGACAGAATTAAGCAGGAAGAGAAAACAAGCGGAAATGCCGAGTTAGTCTTTTTCAAGGATCCTGTAGGGCTGCCAGCACTCATGTGGGCTTCTTCAACCCAACGTAGAGCGGCCACGGTCGGGTTTGACTGGACAGAGATTGATGGGCCTTGGGGAAAAGTCGAGGAGGAATTACAAGAGCTTAGAAGTGCCTTGTCTGATGGTATAGGAGTACGCGAAGAACTTGGCGATTTGATGTTTTCTATAGTCAATTTGTCTCGTTTTCTAAAGCTTGATGCGGAAGATGTACTTAGAGATACCATACATAAGTTTCAGCGACGTTTTCTGAATATGTTTGAGTTAGCAGGAAAAGACGGTCTGGACTTAGAAAAGTTACCTCTAGAAGAGATGGATGTATTTTGGGAAAAAGCTAAATCCAAAGAAAAAGTGGTAAATTAATCTAATATATAATTAAAAAAGCAGGAGAATTGATTATTTATCGCGAAATATAAATTGTCGTGATAAGATCAGTTATTTAGGAGGGACTATTTTTGAATAAGGCTGAATTAGTTAGCGCTGTTGCTGAGAAAGCTGACATGTCCAAAAAGGACGCAGAAAAGGCTGTTAGTGCCGTTTTTGCTACAATCGAACAGTCCTTGGCACAAAGTGAAAAAGTTCAACTGGTTGGGTTTGGGACGTTCGAAGTAAAAGATCGTGCAGAACGAACGGGAAGAAATCCCCAAACTAAGGAAACTATCTTGATTCCAGCAGCTAAAGTACCTGGTTTTAAGGCGGGGAAAGCTCTTAAAGACGCAGTCCAAAAATGAATCTACGGACATTTTTCACAAAATCAGGTTCCAGGTATTCTGGAGCCTGATTTTGTATACCAAAAACACAGCTTTGTGTTGAGAAGGATGTGAATGCATGCGCATCGATAAATATTTAAAAGTTTCTCGCCTGATCAAGCGACGCACGGTGGCTAAAGATGTTTGTGCTGGGGAAAAGATCGGAATAAATGGACGGGTTGTAAAACCCTCAGCAGAAGTGAAGATCGGAGACCGTATCACCATAGAAATGGGAAATCATAGTCTTGAAGTCCAAGTATTGGCGATTCCGAACAGTATAAGGGCGAATGAAGCCCACACTCTCTACGAACTAATTCGTGATGAGCGAAAGACAGAGTCTAATTAAAGACTCTGTCTTTTCCTTATTAATGGTGTCAGAAGCCTCTAGATGGGCCTTAAACCCCCTAGACCATTGCATCTCTCCCCTTTCCCTATTCGGGGAAGCCACTTTGCTTAGAGAGCGCGCTAAGCATATTTGCGTCCATGACGCAACCAGCTCTCCAAGAGCTCCTAAGTCGTTCCGAAACTTCCTAACTTCTAAAGGACGTGCAAGGTGAATAGGGTTAAGAAGAAAAAGAGTTAGGGGGATGGGGCATGGTGGACAAAGTTAGCAAGGGACATCGCCTTGTCATGGAAAACCGAGAACAAATTGCTTTAACAGGAGTAAAGAGGGTACAGTCCTTTGACCCCAAGGAAATTATTCTTGAAACTGAACTTGGAATTTTGAGTATCAAAGGGGAACAGCTTAGCATCAAATTGCTTAATCTTGAAGAAGGTAAAATTGATCTTCAAGGGCATGTCAGTGCTTTAATCTATCAAAGAAATTCGAGTGGCGGCACACGTCAGGGATTTATCAACCGAATTTTTCGTTAAGAAGGCCTCCATCGTAGAAGAAAGGAGGAAGAGCAATCTCAGAATTCGTAACGTTTTTTTGGGTAATTATGTCTGGCGTGGCCGTTGGATTAGTTTTCGATTTTTATCGGTCTTTTCGTCGTTGGCGAGGTTGGGGACAGGTTTTAACTTTTATAGGCGATGTACTTTTTTCGCTAGTTGCACTGTTTATTCTTTTCCGCTTTTTTGAAAGGGCAAATGCTCTAGCCTTTCGTTTTTATATTATTTGGGGTAGCTTGCTAGGCTTGATCCTATATTTAAGATTGTTAAGCCGTTTTTCCATACGCATCTATTTTGGAATCTATCGAGTTATGACTTACCTTGCAGGAATTATCCATAGAGGCCTTAAGATTCCAATAAGAGGGATTGTTCTTATAATGCGACCCCCCTATGCAATATTGCAATGGTTTAGCATGCTTGTCTACCGAATTGGAGAGATTTTCCTTCTTGACCTAATCATCCATACCAAAAGGAGGCTGAAAAGGTGGAGAAACAATCTAATACCACCTAAGACTAATGGGTGAATTTTGCTTGGGGGATTGATTACCGAAGGGGGAGTAGCTATAATAGAGGTATATCATTAATTTGTCCATTTTTTGTAGATAATATGTAAGCTATTTGTCCACAGGTTATCCACATATGTGCATAACTTTTCAGCAAGGGTGTGCCACAGTGCAAATAGAAATTAGGGGTTTGGAAAAACTAAGTTTTCGGGAACGCCAAGCGGTGATCCTCAAAGAAAGCGGAAAATCCTTTGAAAACATCGCTAAACAGCTCCATATCAGTCAAAGTTCGGTGGCAACGTTATTGACCCGTGCAAGAAGCAAAGGGTATGAGATTGTTTGCATTATTCCAGGCGGGGAGCTTGGTTTAGGGGGAGGAGATCTGGATGAAGACGACTCGTCAGAAGATTAAAACTCAGTCGAGGGTTCGACTTCGTTTGGGTACTATCTTCGTTCTATGCTTTATGGTCGCTGTAGTCGGAAGCTCCTCATGGCAAATATGGAAACTGCGTTCTAATGTAGAAGCTCAGTTAGCCCATTTGAATCAAGAAAAGGTATTATTACTTCAACAGGAAAAACTTCTTCACGATGAAATTACTCAATTGAACACGCCCAGCTACATCGAAAAATTGGCCAGAGAGCAGTTAGGACTCGTAAAACGAGGCGAAATTCTTATTTCTCCCAAGAATTAGTACCCCACATTGCTTTTCTTAACCTTGACAGGCGTGAAATTTACTGCATATAATATAGAGAAGATATAGATATATCATCACAAGGAGGAGTTTACTTCGTATGGCCATTGACGTTGGCAGTATTGTTGAAGGAGTCGTAACTGGGATCACTAACTTCGGAGCATTTATTGAGTTGCCGGATAGAGTAACCGGTCTCGTACATATCTCGGAAGTTGCTGACGCCTATGTCAAGGACGTCCGAGATTATTTAAAAGAACAGGATCATGTTAAGGTAAAAGTGATTCATGTTGATGAAAAAGGCAAAATCGGACTCTCGATTAAACAAGCAAACCCTACAGTTCGTAATGTGGGTCGTGAACGCCGTCTTCCACCGACCGTGTCCTTTGAGGATAAGTTGGCTAAGTTTATAAAAGACAGTGATGAGCGTCAGACTGAATTTCGTCGTGCTACAGATTCAAAACGTGGAGGCAGAGGTTCAAGTAGATCTTAGGTTATAAATAAACCGCCGGAAGGCGGTTTTTTATTTTAACGTATCAGAAAGTATAAGTTTTCAGGGTCATGTCAGAGTAGGGGCAATTCACGAATTGCCCGTGCAGGATAACACGTTATCAGTATGCATACGTAATGAGGAAGGGCAATTCGTGAATTGCCCCTACTAGTACCGCTATTATTTGCAGGAATACATGAGGAGTTTAAGAGAGTCTGAGGGTTATTACTTCAGTATAAAGAAATTAATTATGAACAGAGTCGAAAGTTGTTGGGCATAAGTGACCTGAGTAGACAAGCTTTGCCAAATAAGTAAGCTATAATATTACCATAAAATGGTTATGAGGTGATATTATGGCAGAATGGACAACGTTGAAACTAGATCAAGGCCTGCGTAGCAGGATTTCAATCGAAAGTACCTTCTTTCCACTATTATTGGGAGCGTTGTTGGCGAGAGGGAGTATTTTGGGCTTTCATCCCTTCGGAGTTGCGTTCGGGGCAGCTTTGCTCTTAAGGGGAGAAAGTGGGGTGATGTTTGGTATTCTCGGTATTGTCCTTGGTGTGATCTCGCTGGGGGATTTGTCCTTTACATTACAAGTTATAGCTATTCTTGCAGCTTTGACGGTGCTTATGCCCTCTATGCGCAAAAAGAAGCACGAGGGGATATATTTGGTTACCTTGACAGGTGTGCTGGTAGCTCTCATTTCCTCTCTAGCTATAAGCTTCGTAAAGCCCGATGTTTATGCATTTTTATCAGTGGGCCTTCATAGTGTAATGGCCGGAGGGTTTTCAGTAATTTTTTGGTATGCGATGTGTCATCAGGAAGCTATTTGGAGAGGTGAATTCCAACGGGAACAAGGAATTGCCTGGCTGTTTATTCTTATCGGGGTGATTAGTGGCCTCCAAGGTATACAGGTGATGGACATAAACCTCTCTGTTGTTTTATTAAGCTTTTTTATTTTATTTGTTTCTGAAAGGTATGGAGCAGGGACTTCGGCAGGAGTGGGGGCAATACTGGGTTTTATGCCTCAATTAATAACTATAAACCCCCAAAATTTGATGGATGCTGGGATTTACGGTTTAGCTGGTTTTTGCACAGGTGCCTTTCGCCGGTTTGGTAAATTAGGAATAGGAACTGCTTTTATTTCTGTTATGCTGATGCTAACAGTCTTTTTGAGACAAGAAGCAGTATATTCTCAGCTTATTTCCTCTACTATCGGTTTATTTCTGTTTATTCTATGGCCGGGAGCAACTCCACAAAAGAATTTCTTGAAGGCTAAGGTGATACCTGAGGTAGAAACTACTGTTACCAAGGTCAAGGCGTTGGCAGAAATCTTTGACCAGATTGCTCTGAGCTATCAAGCGGCCGAGGCAGAATCCTTTGAAATGCGTCCAGAAATTCCTGAGCTTATGAATGTTCTGGTGGAGCGCGTGTGCCATTCGTGCCCGACCATGGAGGCTTGTTGGAATCGAGAGTTCTATAAGACTTACCATATTTTCTTTGAGCTTTTCGGCCTGGTAGAAACCCAAACAGATGTAAAATTACAGTCTCTACCGATTGAGTGGAAACGTCATTGTGGACGACTAAAAGAAATGCTCTTGGGCGTACAATTTATTATCGAACAAGAAAAGAGCCAAGAGACCTGGCGTCGTCGTCTGCTCCTTAATCAAGAGGCTTTGTCTCGTCAGTTTCTGAACGTTTCGCAGGTCATAGGGAATCTTGCTAAAGAACTTCATACACAGCACAACTGGGAAGTCGTAAAGCCCTCAAATCTAGCTCGCCGCCGCCGGCATTTTCTTGATGTGGGTATAACTACATTTACGAAAACAGGAAACGGAATGAGTGGAGATAACTATGCTTCTATAGCATTCTCGACCACCCAGCATGCCTTTATTCTAAGCGATGGGATGGGTGTAGGGGAAAATGCTTCTAAGATGAGTGCTACTGCGCTGTCCCTCCTTGAGCAACTTCTTACTACAGGGTTTGACCCTGAAGGTGCCATTCAAGCATTAAACTCCATTCTCGTACTACGTTCCCCAGAAGAAAGCTTTGTGACGATTGATATGGCAATTATGGATTTAGAATCAGCTAATGTAAAGTTAGTTAAAGTGGGTGCGTCTGCTTCTTATCTAATCGGTAATGATGGTGTGAAATCATTTGCATCGTCTAGTCTTCCAGCGGGTATCTTAAATCAGATAGATATACCTGTTATTGAGCTGGAAATGCAGAGCGGAGAAACGTTGGTTTTATTGACGGATGGTGTACAAGACGTTCTAAAAGAAGGGACGGACTGGATTCGAGATTTTCTAGAGAAAACAACGATAGAAAAATCCCAAGATATTACTGACCTTATCGGACAGGAAGCCCGCCGATTGAGCGGGGGGGCTTTAGACGACGATGGCATTATAATGGCAATACGAAAGAACTATTGGAATGAGTGATAATTTATGCCGGATGTTGCCGATCTTATCCTGTTGGCAGGACAATTAATTTTAGAGAATGGCGGGGAAACTTCTCGTGTTGAAGAGACAATGGTACGCATGGCTATGGCCGGAGGAGGAAATACGGCTGATGTCTTCGCCATTCCACAGGGAATATTTTGTACTGTTAACGTTGGGCTTCAGACTCAAACCCGTGTTGCTCGAATTCATAACCGAGGCTTGAACCTTGCCAAAGTACTTGAGGTGAACCGGATTTCGCGGCAACTTTCAGGAGGTATTCTAACGGTAGAAACAGCATATAATGAGCTTTTGAAGGTCGATGGATTGCCTAGGAGATATCCGACAGGAATTCGTTTTCTAGCAGGGGCAATTGGTAGTGCTAGTTTCGGTTATTTATTAGGGGCGCATGTGGGATCCGTCTTTGTGGCAGGCATGACTGGCTTACTAGTCATGTTAGTGATGGAATTTCTCCAGAAAAAAGAAGTTCTTTACTTTATCTCGCTAGCGATCGCAGGGGTTATGACAACAGTAGCAAATCTTGCTGTAAAACAGTATTGGCCAGGTATCGAATTTGATTTGGCCATCATTGGATCAATTATGTCTCTGGTACCAGGTTTAGCGATTACGACGTCAGTCAGGGATGCGTTATTTGAAGATCTTGTTTCGGCTTCGATTCGAGGGGTGGAAGCGTTTGGAGTTGCACTTTCAATTGCGTCTGGAGTCGGGTCAGTTTTGACCTTTTACTTGTGGATTGGCGGAGCCCTACCTTGAAGATGGGGGAGTGCAATTTTGTACTTAAATTATGCTGTAAGCAGGAAATCAGAAATATGCGTCGAATTAAACTATTATGTCTCTAATTGGGTCACCCTAGCTTCAAGTTAAAAAAACCGAATATTTAAAATTAGTAAAAAATGCGACAATCCCGATGAAGTGCCTTTTAATGAAAAATGCGTTTGGAGATAGTATCACGATTAGGCAAAGGGATTGACGTACACTTTTTTTAGATAGGTTGGGGGAAAACTGTGGAGGAATGGGTAAGGTTCTTGTTACTTGTTTTTAGGGAAGAGTATAAATTTGATTAAGGGAGCGGATTTAATGGCTTGGGATGCAACGGTACTAAAAGATTGGCAGATTGCCGAAGAGGCCGAAAAGAACATGCCTACAGTTGAAGAATTGATCAAAACACTGTCACTAGAAAAAGATGAACTGATTCCATACGGAAGAACACCAAAAGTGGACTTTTTAAAAATGATGGGTCGCCTCAAAGATAAACCAGATGGCAACTATATTGAGGTTACAGCGATTACTCCGACTCCATTAGGCGAAGGGAAAACAACGACTACCATAGGCCTCATCGAAGGACTTGCCAAGAGGGGCATGAATGCTGGCGGGGCAATTCGCCAACCATCGGGTGGTCCAACTATGAATATTAAGGGAACCGCTGCTGGCGGCGGAAACGCACTATTGATACCGATGACCGAGTTTTCCTTAGGATTAACCGGAGATATCAATGATATAATGAACGCCCATAACCTTTGTATGGTTGCACTGAATGCTAGGATGCAGCATGAGGCTAACTACACGGATGAAGAGCTAGCTAAACGGGGCCTGACGCGTTTGGACATAGACCCGAAAAATGTTGAGATGGGCTGGATTATCGATTTTGCAGCTCAAGGCTTGAGAAATATTATTATTGGTATTGGCGGTAAAAAAGACGGCTTCCAAATGACCTCCAAATTCGGGATTGCTGTTGGTTCAGAGTTAATGGCTATTTTGGCTATTGCTAAAGATCTCCCCGACTTAAGAGAGCGGATTGGGAATATCATTGTTGCCTATAGTAAAACAGGTAAGCCAGTTACTACCAAAGACTTAGAAGTAGATGGCGCAATGTGCGCTTGGATGCGTAATACGATTAATCCAACAATTTGTTATACTGCTGAAGGTCAACCGGTTATGGTTCATGCTGGCCCCTTTGCCAACATTGCTATCGGTCAATCTTCAATTATTGCAGATCGCTTGGGCTTGAAGATGTTTGACTATCATGTTACGGAAAGTGGATTTGCAGCAGACATCGGTTTTGAAAAGTTCTGGAACGTTAAAGCCCGTTTGGGTGGCTTGAAACCAAATGTCTCAGTTCTTGTGGCAACAATCCGTGCCCTTAAGATGCATGGCGGTGGCCCTGCAGTGGTTCCGGGTCGTCCACTACCAGACGAGTACACGACTGAAAATCTTGAACTCGTGGAAAAAGGGTGCGTTAACCTACTTCACAATCTTGGTATTATTAAGAAATCAGGGATTGTACCGGTTGTCTGCATCAACGGTTTCTACACGGATACCCAAGCAGAAATCGATTTAATTAAGAAAATTGTTAAGGCAGCTGGAGCACGTTGTGCCCACTCGGATCACTGGCTTAAGGGTGGAGATGGCGCGTTGGAATTGGCAGATGCAGTTATGGATGCTTGTAAAGAAGAGTCTAAATTCAAATGCCTCTATCCGTTGGAAATGCCTCTTCGACAACGTGTTGAACTCATCGCTAAAGAAGTTTATGGCGCGGACGGTGTAGATTGGTCTCCCGAAGCCGAAGCAAAGGCTAAGAGATTTGAAGCTGATTCGCATTATGCCGATTTCTCCACTATGATGGTCAAAACTCATTTGAGTCTATCGCATGATCCTACACTAAAAGGAGTGCCAAAGGGTTGGAGACTTCCAATTCGTGACATTTTAGTGTATGGCGGAGCAAAATTCCTTTGCCCAATGGCTGGCACAATCACCTTAATGCCTGGCACGGGGTCTGACCCAGCTTATCGAAGAATTGATGTTGATACCCAAACTGGTAAAGTTAGCGGATTGTTCTAGAAAAGAATTTGTAGTAGGGGCAATTCATGGATTTGTCCCTACTACGTTATTATTAAACGAAGATTCGCAAGGCCCTGAGAAATCAGGACCTTTTCTTCGTTTCTGGATTTAGGGTAGCGTCAATTTCGATTTATGGTGGGGCAATTCATGAATAACCCACGTATGCCGTTGTGTTTACATGGAGAGAATGTTAAGGTAATAAATGTTGGTAAGTTAAAATGCAATGGAGATAGAACGAATGTTTATCGAATTGTCTGTGGCCTTCATTTCTTCGCTAGCTTTTGCAATAGTTTTTAATGTTCCTGTACGTTACTTATTACTTGGCGCTTTGGCAGGAACATTCGGCTGGTTAATTTTCAGGTCTCTTGGAGGGACAAATACGGCGATTTTTTTTGCTTCAGTGGGAATTGGGCTTTTAGCAGAAGGGGGAGCCCGTATGTTTCGCGTTCCCGTTTTGATCATCGCAGTGCCTGGGATTATTCCATTAGTACCGGGAGCCGGCGCTTACTCTACTATGTTAGCTCTGGTCAAAGGTGATTTTATCGGGGCACTGACCATCGGGACAGAGACGTTGTTCGCCGCGGGCGCAATTGCGGTTGGAATTGCTATAGCGACAGTTCCCTTGCGTTTGGTTCGGAAAGGGGGCGAGAGACATATACGAAAAACTGCGAACACACGTATTACCTCAATTGATTCCCCAAAACGCTAAAGTCATGGTAGCAATCTCTGGCGGGCCAGATTCTATTGCTTTAAGTCATATTTTGTGGCGATATGTACAAGAGGAACGGATAAGAGGGATTTCGTTGCTATTAACGCATGTTCATCACGGAGTTCGAAAGGAGTCAGATAGCGAAGTGCTCCTAGTTCAGGATATGGCGGCGAGGTGGGAGATACCATGTATTATTCATCGTTTTGACGCCAAGGAATATGCCAAAACCATGGGTCGATCGTTCCAAGAGGCGGCTCGAGAATGGCGTTACGCTCGTTGGAAAGAGGATATGATTAAGGAAGGATGCACCCTTCTTGCAACGGCCCACCACCTTGGTGACCAAGCGGAGACAATTCTTTATAGGTTGCTGAGAGGGAGTGGATCGGCAGGATTAGCGGGAATATATCCCTCTAAGGACTCCATTATTCGCCCGCTGTTGATGTTTGGTAAAACGGATATCTTAAATTACTGTGCTCGAGAAGGTCTGCCATACGCACTTGATCGTTCGAATGACGAACCAGTGTATATTCGTAACCGAATTCGCCTTGAGTTACTACCTGAATTAGAGAGAAGTTACAATCCCCGTATTCAGGAAGCGCTTGGGCGCACGGGAGAACTTCTTCGTTGGGATGAAGAATATTTGGCGCAGCAAGTAGAGGCGGCATGGAAACTCCATCACATTAGAGATCCAGCTGGTACGATTGGATTAAGTCAGGATGTATTCACTGAACCTGCGGCGATTCTCTCCCGTCTTTTACGTAGAGCGGCAACGTTGGTCACAGGGGAACGCAGAGGGTTAGGGTTTAGCTATGTCGCAAAAATCATGGGAGCTAAGGGAAAGTCTGGTTGGATGCAGGATTTACCAGGAATGACGGTTAAAATTGCAGATGACGGTATTTGGTTTCATTGTCATGCTACTCCTACAGGAGAGTTTGGTGACTTAGTCAAAATACATGACCTACAGACGGTGAATCTGGCCTTTCCAGAAATTGAGTTGAACATGGGCTGGTCAAATATACCAAGCTTGAAGCTGGAAATCGGATTGTTGGAGGAATGGGATTTTGCCCCTGTGAATGAAAATTTCAGTAGCTTTAAGAACCAGGTGGCAGTTTTTAGTCGGGATCTTATAGGTCGAATTGCGGGTCCGTTGGTGTGTCGTACTCGTCGTCAAGGAGATAAAATGTGGTTTCAGGGTGTTGGTCATAAGTCTCTCAAAAAGGTTTTTCAAGAAGAAAAAGTTTCTAATAAAGTAAGAGATGGACTACCGTTGATTGCATTTGGTGGCGAGGTACTATGGATACCCGGTGTTCGCCAGAGCGACCTGTGTCGGCCGGAACAGCACGCCAAAAGGATTTATTGTATGCTCAAACTACAGGCAGGATGTTCTAATTTGAATTCATTGTAAAACCCAATACTGCATGGTATAATATGTGGAATTGCTTCTTAAGATGAAGAAGTTTGCTCACTAGAGAGGAGGACCATACTTGAAGTTCTTTAAAAATGCTGCAATTTATTTACTGATAATTCTCATGGCGATTGTGTTAATAAAATGGTCGACCCCTCCCGTCAGTCAAGAGGCAGGGCTAGACTATAACGCTTTTAAACGGGCTGTTGTTGAGGATCAAGTAAAAGATGTCGCGGCTGTAGTTGACGACAATACCATTAAGTATACAGTCACCATGAAAGATGATAAAAAGCACGTGGTAGTAGGCCTTGGGGACGATCCACAACTTACGGCGGATTTGTATGCCCACGGTCTTCCTTACAAAGTTGATCCACCTCCGAAACCTCAATGGTGGGTGGGATTACTTACTACAATGCTTCCCATACTTGTTATCGTCCTATTGTTCTTCTTTATGATGCAACAAAGCCAGGGCGGTGGCAATCGGGTGATGCAGTTTGGTAAAAGCAAAGCAAAACTTAGCGGAGAAGATAAGAAAAAGGTGACATTTGCGGATGTCGCGGGTGCGGACGAGGTGAAAGAAGAGCTTCAGGAAGTAGTTGAATTTTTGAAGTTTCCTAAGAAGTTTCAAGAATTAGGCGCCAAGATTCCTACTGGAGTGCTACTCTTTGGGCCTCCTGGAACAGGTAAAACTCTTCTAGCTCGCGCTGTTTCTGGAGAAGCAGGCGTTCCATTTTTTAGCATTAGTGGTTCTGATTTTGTGGAAATGTTTGTTGGAGTCGGAGCTTCCCGGGTTCGAGATTTGTTTGAACAAGCCAAGAAAAGTGCTCCCTGCATTGTATTTATTGATGAAATCGATGCTGTTGGACGGCAACGGGGGGCTGGCTTAGGTGGCGGACACGATGAGCGTGAGCAAACACTGAACCAACTTCTTGTGGAAATGGATGGCTTTAACGGGAATGACGGAGTTATTATTATTGCTGCTACAAATAGAGCAGATGTCCTTGACCCTGCCCTATTACGCCCAGGTCGTTTCGACAGGCAAGTAGTAGTCGATGTTCCGGATGTTAAAGGACGCGAAGAGATCCTTAAAGTCCATGTTAAAGGTATGCCGTTAGCAAAAGATGTCGATCTTGAAGTTCTCGCTCGACGCACCTCCGGTTTTACGGGTGCAGACCTGGCTAACCTGATTAACGAGGCGGCGCTTCTTTCCGCTCGGCGAAGTGAAACTACGATTAGACAGCAAGCGATGGAGGATTCAATAGAACGGGTAATTGCAGGACCTGAGAAAAAGAGTAGGGTGATAAGTCCTTTCGAAAAGAAACTCGTTTCTTATCACGAAGCTGGTCATGCCTTACTAGGAGAGCTCCTCGTTCATACCGACCCATTGCACAAGGTTTCTATTATCCCTCGAGGAAGGGCTGGAGGATATACGCTCCTTCTTCCGAAAGAAGATCGTAATTACATGACTAAATCCCAACTGCTAGACCAGGTGATTATGTTACTCGGTGGTCGCGTGTCTGAGGCTTTAGTCCTTCAAGAGATCAGTACGGGTGCTTCTAATGACCTTGAGAGAGCTACTGGGATCGTTCGTAAAATGATTACTGAGTTGGGGATGTCGGAACTTGGTCCGCTCACTTACGGTCATAAGGAAGAGCAAGTGTTCCTCGGGCGGGACATTTCTCGTGACCGAAGTTATAGCGATGCTGTCGCTTATGAAATTGACAACGAAGCGCGCAGAATTATTGATGAGTGTTATCTAAAGGCTCAAAACTTAATTAAGGAAAATATTGATAAGTTACACGCTATTGCCGAAGCCTTGATGGAAAAAGAAACACTCGATGTCACTAGCTTTGCCGCTCTCATGGCCCAATTTGATGTTAAGGCAGTTGCGGGAGACTCCTCAGAAGTTTCGATAAATCTAGAAAAGAATGTGGAAAGTTCGCCAGATATGGTAAAACCTAAAGCTCAGCAAGATGTCTAGGTAGAGCTAAAGCCGTAGAAGACGAATTCGATAAATCTAACGATATCACCGATGGACGTACAACCGATGGATGCATCTTAGCAAGGGGACGAAATTAAAGGTGTCCAAATATAGAAGGCATCTAGGTTTCGACTTAAAGGAGAGTTATGGATGGAAAAAACATTTATTATGCTGAAACCGGATGCGGTTCAGCGAGGGTTGGTCGGAGAAATTATTGCTCGTTTTGAGAAAAAAGGCTTCAAGCTAGCTGGAATGAAGTTAATTCAGGTAGATCGCGTGTTGGCTGAAGCGCATTACGCGGAACATCGAGGCAAAGGGTTCTTTGAGCCGACAGTCACTTACATTATGTCTTCTCCCGTTGTTGCAATGGTTTGGCAAGGGAAAAATGGAGTTGCATTAGCCCGTGAGTTAATGGGGTCAACAAAACCAGTAGACGCAAAACCAGGTTCTATTCGTGGTATGTATGGGATGGATGTTAGCCGTAATATCATTCATGGCTCGGACTCGGTTACAAGTGCTGAACGTGAGATTGCACTTTATTTCAAACCTGAAGAACTTATAGACTATCCCAAAGCTGGCGATGAATGGCTGAGTGAATAAGAAATAGGGACGCCCGCAGGGGTGTCCTTTTTCCAAAATAGACCTCATGCTATGGAGGTGTGATATATGAAGTTGGAAAAAAGAGAGCGATCTTTACTTGCGTTGTCAGCTACTTTATTAGGATTCCTTTTTGTTATTCTGCTCAGAACTCAGGGGGTTGCTGGCAGCATACTAACACTTCAAGAAAAGGCTGTACCTAGTCTAATTCAATCCGAACAAGAAAATCAAAAGCTTTCTGACGAAAATTCTAAGATACAGCAGGAACTGGCAAAATATGCTCAGGGCCAAAGTGCATCGGATCTAGCAAATCAGCAGCTTCAAGAGGCTAAAATGAACGCCGGTCTGTTTGCTGTTACTGGTCCAGGTATAAGGATCACCCTTGACGATTCGAAGAACATTGCTAAAGAGGTAAACGAGAATAATTATATTCACGAACAATACATTACCGCGATCTTGAACGCTTTATGGAATGGAGGCGCAGAAGCTATTTCGGTAAATGATCAACGTGTGACGACTAATACAGAGGTATTCTGTGCTGGATCATATATTCAAATTAATGGGTCTCGCCAAATGCCCCCTTATCTCATTCATGCCATCGGGGATACGAGTCATTTATCGTCTGCGCTTGATTTTTATGTCTGGCATCGACTTGAAGATTTCCAGAAACAGTATGGAATTACTCGTACACTCGAGGTCGTGGAGAAGGTTGTGATCCCGGCAGGCAGACTACGTGATTATCAGTATTCCGAGCCCAATAAGGAGGGAACATAATGCACAGTTGGAAAAGGACCTTAGCGCTACCTGTTACCCTTGTGGCAATTGCCCTCGGCTTTCTGATATCCCTGCAGGCTCAAACCCAAAAAAATGTCTCTGCAGCAGAGCAAATCGGTGCAGAGCGCATGATCCAAATGAAATCGGTGCTGTCAAACTCTCAGGTACAAAACGCCCAACTTCTAAAAGATAATAGCGTCTTATTGGAACAATTGGACGCGGCGCGGAAGAAGGTTGGGACGGATCCAGCACTTCTAGCTCAACTGGTGCAATTGCAAATGCATAATGGATTGCAAGCGGTAGAGGGTCCTGGGATTCAGATTAGTATAAATGACCGGAAGGCTCCTTTTCCTCTTTATACGGATGACATGAATAGGGTGATTAACATCTTGAAGTACGCCGGCGCTGAGGCAATCTCCATCAACGGACAACGAATCGTTAGCTCGACAGCCATTGTGCTGAGCGGCAGTTCAATCATTTTAGCGAACGGAGAGCCAATAAACCGTACAGAGGGGATCCCTTTTGAACTGAATGCGATTGGAGAGCAAGACACTCTCTTGGATTATTTCTCTAAATTAGAAGCCACAGGGCTAAAACAAAAAGGTATGATCGTGAGCATTACGAGAAAAACAGTACGGATCCCATCCTTCAAAAAAGCGTATGTGTTTAAACAAGCGAAGCCGTTGATTCCTTAAATACAAAGATGCCCTGGGTAAATCCCAGGGCTTTTGCTCTAGTTGGGAGTGGGACATTATTTTACATTCAATGACTCGTGTTAACCAGCTATTAGAACATGAAGATTATATTTCATATATGGATAAGATCGACAAATTGGAGAAGGAACGTCGTTTTTGTAAGCATGGCTTTGAGCATGGATTAAATGTTGCTCGTATCGCTTATGCGTATTTACTAGAAAAAAGAGAATTGCTTCTCCGCAAGGAGAGCGTATATGCTGCTGCATTTCTCCATGATATAGGTCGTTGGGTAGAATACGAAACGGGTGAAGATCACGCAGAGGTAAGCGCACGACTAGCGCTCCCCTTGCTTGAAGCGTGTCAATTTAGTTCAGAGGACATTCAAATAATTCTAACAGGGATTCGTGAACATCGGCGGCATAATGGAGACAATCTGACACTGTTAGGTGAGGCCTTAGCTTTAGCCGACGATTGGGCAAGAGATTGTCGGCATTGTTCTGTTCAAGCCCTATGTTACAAGTATAACCAAGCCATGAATCAGGTCATGTATTAAGGGAGGTAAGCTAATGCAAACGTATGGCATACGCTGGGTAACTCTAGATAATTTGGAGGAAGCCAAAATAGCTTTGACTCAAATTGGATCTGATCCTGGAGGAATTGCCCATATGGCAGGGAAAGCGATAGGGCGTGCTATTAAATTAGAACAAGTACCGTTATGGGTAGCCCATATCTTAAAACAAGAGATGTTGTCAGTAGGCGGAGATGCAGCTGTCCACAGGAATGTTATTATTAATAAAATAGAGGCCACGGATGTTATGTTGCTCGGTACCGTACGACAACTCGGGTTACTTGCCAGTAAAGTATTAGCCCAACCCTTTGGACTTAAGAAGGTCGGGCACGACCTCAAGCAGTTACTCGCTGCCCTAGAACCATCGAAAACTCGTATCTTAAAATGTCGGGGTACGGAACTTAAGCTTGGGGAGCGTACCTTAGTCATGGGAATCTTGAATTTAACACCGGATTCGTTCTCTGATGGGGGTAAGTATTACTCTATTGAAAATGCCATTGCCCAAGCTAAACGCATGATTGAAGAGGGCGCAGATATTTTAGATATTGGGGCTGAATCGACGCGACCTCAGCATGAGAGTGTAAGTGCAGAAGAAGAATGGCGACGCCTAGAACCTGTACTCAAGACCCTATTAGAGCAGGTTGCAATCCCAGTGTCTATCGATACCTATAAGGCGAGCGTCGCAGCTAAAGCGCTCGAAGCGGGGGCTCACATGATTAATGATATCTGGGGGATGCAAAAAGATCCAGATATGGCCAGGGTTGTCGGAGAACACCAGGTTCCTGTGATCGTAATGCATAATCAGGAAGGCATGAAATATCACCAGCTTATGGGAGATATGTTTACCTTTCTAAGGAAAAGCATCGAATTAGCAGAAGAAAATGGCTTATCTGGAGATCAAATTATTGTCGATCCGGGGATTGGATTCGGGAAAACAACGGAACAGAATCTTGAGATCATGGCTCGCTTGGCAGAATTTAGAACACTTGGACATCCGGTACTTCTGGGAACTTCTCGCAAATCTATGATTGGCAAAACTTTAAACCTGACGGTGGACGAGCGGTTAGAAGGTACCCTCGCAACGAGCGTTCTAGGGGTTGTTTCGGGCGTAGATATAATACGCGTCCATGATGTCCAAGCAAATTGTAGGGCAATACAAATGGCCGATGCCATTGTCCGGGGGCAGAGAGGAGCTTATTATGTTGGGGCATGACGTTATTCATCTTCGTGGACTGGAATTTTATGCCTACCATGGGGCATTGCCCGAGGAACAAGTTTTAGGGCAAAGATTTCTAGTCGATATGGACCTTTTCTCAGATCTGAGCGTGGCAGGGTCTTCAGACCAGGTCGAAGATACGATCCATTATGGCGAGGTGTATCAAGTAATCAAGGCATGTGTTACTGGAGCGCGTCATCAATTGTTAGAACACTTGGCAGAAGATATTGCACAACGCGTATTGGGGCAGTTCTCCTGTAAATCTGTCAGGGTTGAAGTGCATAAACCGCAAGCACCGATTCCCGGAATCTTTAGAGATGTTTCGGTGGAGATTTGGCGGCAAGTAGGAGATAGAGCATGAGGGCGTTTTTGGGGTTGGGTAGCAATTTAGGAGATCGAGCACATTATCTAGAAGAAGCAATCTCGGCCTTGGCAAGTCCGCAGATAATGGTTAACGCTGTTTCTCGGATTTATGAAACAGAACCCTGGGGCTTAATGGACCAGCCCTTATACTGGAATCAGGTAATTGAGGTTGATACATCACTTAAGCCCTTGGAACTCCTACACGTTTGTCAGTCGGTCGAACATCGACTTGGACGAGAACGCCTTTTACATTGGGGTCCACGAACGATTGACATTGACCTACTTATTTATGATAATACAGTTAGTAGGTCTGAAGAATTAATCTTGCCTCATCCATATCTGGAAGAACGGGCATTTGTACTCGCCCCTTTGCGAGAGATCGCGCCAGAGCTTGTGCTGCCATCGGGAAGATCTATTACTGAGGTTTTCGGAGAAGGAAAGGTGCACCCACTTACCTAGGGAGGTAAGGGTACTCATGCTTTGTTATAACACCTATTTAACCAGACAATATCGAAAGAGTTGTACTGATCTAGGTGCTGACGTTTATCGAATAGAGTTAGAAAGCCGAAAAGGATTTAACATGTCTTAAAGACCTTAAGTGAATATACAGGAATATTACCGCTTGGATCCATTTGACCGAGACGGAGGGTTAGTCAAAAAACACCTTCACTCTAAGGTGTTTTTTTATTTAGCGGAATGGAGGAAGAGATGAAATTTGGGATTATTGGAGCCGGAATTGTAGGAACAGCCCTGGCAGTGAGACTAGTAGAAGTGGGGCATGAATGTATCGGGGTTCATACCCGAAGTCGTCTCTCATATGAGCGGTTTCGTAGTTACTTAAGCATAGACCATCTTCCCTTAGAAGCGCTTGTTCCCGAGGTGGAGGTTATGTTTATTACCACACAGGATGGTATGATTCGAAAGGTTGCTGAGAACCTAAGTACAAATGTCCTCGTAAAACCAGGGCAGGTGTGGGTCCACTGTTCTGGATCACTCCCTTCAGGGGTACTACGCGTCAAGGAAGGTCTACCCATACAGTGCTTATCTCTACATCCCCTACAGGCCTTTGCAAGCGTGGAGAAGGCGTTAACAATCCTTTCGGGAACACATTTTGGGATAGAAGGAGACAACGAGGAACTTGGAGAGGAAATCGTCAAGGATTTGGGCGGAATTCCACATCACATCTTGGCGGAAAAAAAGACGCTCTATCATGCAGGTGCAGTTGTAGCTTCTAATTATTTGGTGGTTCTTGCTGCTTTAGCTGTGGAACTTTTTGCTGAAGCAGGGATTCAAGGTGAGGAAGCTTTGGCCTCCTTGTTGCCGTTAATGAGAGGGACACTTTATAATTTGGAACAGGTAGGACTACCTCAAGCTTTGACCGGGCCAGTTGCACGTGGAGATGTACAAGTAGTTCAAGGCCACTTAGACCATTTGCCGCCGAAACTAGTAGAGCTTTATCAGAACTTAGGGTTGAAAGCGTTAGAGTTAGGTGAAAACAAGAAGGCTCTACAGGGATTATGCTATCCACAGGAGGAGTTAAACCAGTTAAAGCTTTTACTCAAAAAATTGGACTAATGGATTTTATGTATAAAGAAAGGTAGAGATAATTTTGAAAAGAGCTACGCATATTTCTGAACTTCGTGAAATAATTGCCTTGGAAAAAAAACGTGGCCGGGTTATTGCCCTTGTCCCTACTATGGGTTATTTGCATAGGGGCCATCTGTCATTAATAGAGCAAGCCAAACAAACTGGAGCCTTCGTCGTGCTAAGCGTTTTTGTAAATCCTTTACAATTTGGGCCAAACGAAGACTATTCAAGTTACCCTAGGGACCTAGAGCGAGATGCCAATTTGATAGAAGTTGCCGGGGTAGATGTACTCTTCCATCCAAGTTCTGAGGAAATGTATCCTCGTCCGATGGTTACTTATGTTGAGGTGGGTCAACTCGATTCCGTGCTCTGCGGAGCAAAGCGTCCTGGACATTTTCGAGGAGTGGCAACGATTGTAAGTAAGTTGTTTCATATTATTCAACCTGACTTGGCCTTTTTTGGACAGAAGGATTATCAACAATATTTGGTCATTCAGCGTATGGTAAGTGATCTGAATTTTCCAATTGAGATCTGTTCTGTCCCCATTGTTCGTGAGGAAGATGGGTTGGCTTTAAGCTCACGCAATGTCTTTTTGACTTCAGAACAACGGCAAGAAGCTAAGGTTTTGTCCCAGAGTCTTAACGAGGCAGAGGCCTGCTTGCGTGCTGGTGAACGATCTGCTCGAGTAATTGAAAATCAACTGCGAGAAAAAATCACCGGTCATTCCCATGGTATAATTGACTATGTGGAAGTCCGGGATGCGGAAGACTTGTCTGAAGTAACCACAATTGAGCGCCCCGTGCTTATCGCTCTAGCGGTTAAGTTCGGATCAACGCGCTTGATCGATAACAAAGTGGTGGAGGTTGATCGTCATGTTTAGAACGATGATGAAATCTAAAATTCATAAAGCGACCGTGACTGAGGCTAATCTTCAATATGTAGGAAGTATTACGATCGACATTGCGTTGATGGAAGCTGCCGATATCTTGCCGAATGAAAAGGTCCAGGTCGTGAACAACAACAATGGGGCAAGGATTGAAACCTATGTTATTGAAGGAGAGCGCAACTCAGGAGTGATTTGCCTCAATGGCGCTGCTGCCCGTCAGGTGCAAATTGGCGATCAAGTCATTATTATTTCATATGCAATGCTAACGGATGAAGCCGCCCATCAGTATAATCCGAAAGTAGTATTTGTCAACGATTTGAACATTTCAACTAAGATTGCTTCAGAAGAAGTCCATGGAACAAAATCTTGACAAGTTGGCTCGAAATGACCTAGTATTTAGAAAAGATTCCGTTAACATAAGAGGAGAGGGTAGTCTATGGATCATGGAAAGAGGATGAACGAGGAGTTGTTTCAGACTTTAGCTGAGGAGATAGCAGTACTCAAGAAAGAACGTAAAGCTGTAATTATAGCCCATTATTATCAAAGACCTGAGATTCAGGATATAGCTGACTTTGTAGGGGACTCTCTGCAACTAAGTCAACAGGCTGCCCAGACAGATGCCGAAGTAATTGTGTTTTGTGGGGTTCATTTTATGGCGGAAAGTGCAGCAATCTTGTCACCAGATAAAATTGTGATATTGCCTGATGCTAACGCGGGTTGCCCTATGGCGGATATGGTTGATGCCGAGGGGTTGAGAGCCTATAAAAAGAGGGTTCCCGGAGTTCAGGTGGTCTGTTATGTAAATACATCGGCTGAAGTTAAAGCGGAGAGCGATATTTGCTGTACCTCCTCCAACGCAGTAAAAGTATTACAATCTTTAAAGGGAAAAGATATCCTATTTATCCCGGACGAAAATCTAGGCCGTTACGCTTCGAATATCCTTGACCGTCCGATACAGTTATGGCCCGGGTACTGTAAAACACATGACCGCTTGACGAAGGAAGACATTCTTAAAGCGAGAAAAGAGCATCCGTCAGCCAAAGTTATTGTACACCCAGAATGTCGAGAGGACGTTTGCCAGGAGGCAGACTATATAGGTTCGACAGCAGGATTAATTTCATATGCTCAGAATTCTGAGAAGCAAGAATTTATTGTCGGGACTGAGTCGGGGATTTTACACCGACTCCATCAGGTTTGTCCAGATAAAAAGTTCTATCTCGCTTCAGAGCGCTTGGTTTGCCCGAATATGAAACTAACAACATTAGCTAAAGTTAGAGACGCGCTTATTGCTCTTTCCCCTCGCATTACGGTGCAAGAAGAAATAAGAGTTAAAGCCAAAGCGGCGCTAGACCGAATGCTGGCTTTGTAAGCAGCAAAAAAGCAGGGGATGGGCATATTGAGACGGTATTTATATCCTTGGTCCAAATCTGAGGTGAAGGTCTTTGATTCGGAGGTACTTGTTTTGGGAAGTGGAATTGCTGGCTTGTATACGGCGATCAAAGCAAGCCAACACTTTCAGGTGACTGTTCTTACTAAGAAGAAGATTGAAGAAAGCAATACTGAGCATGCTCAAGGTGGGATTGCGGTAGCCATTGATGAAGCGGACTCTCCGGCATTGCACTTTGAGGATACGTTGCGTGCTGGTGCGGGGCTTTGCAACCCCTTGACAGTAAGGATTCTGGTAGAAGAAGGCCCCACTTGTGTGGAAGAACTCATGGGCATGGGTACTCAGTTTGACCGACAAGACGGTGCCCTTGCCTTTACTCGTGAAGGAGCACATAGTCAGCGGAGAGTATTGCACGCTCAAGGTGATGCCACGGGATGGGAAATCGAACGTGCTTTAGTTGCCAAAGTGAAGACAAGCCCTAATGTTACCGCCTTAGAAGGGCGTTTTGTGGTTGATCTATTAGAGAATGATCAAGGGGATATTGTGGGTGCCCTAGTTTTTAACGAGGAAACAAGAGAACTTGAAGGGCATTTGGCGAACGCAGTGGTTCTGGCAACTGGGGGAGTGGGACAAGTGTATCGTTTTACGACCAATCCCAGTGTCGCCACTGGGGATGGAATGGCTATAGCGTTGCGTGCTGGGGCAGACTTAATGGACATGGAATTTGTGCAATTTCACCCTACGGCGTTGTTAATTCCTAATGCACCCCGTTTTCTTATATCGGAAGCAGTGCGTGGAGAAGGCGCTCATTTGATTAATGCCTCAGGGCTACGTTTTATGGAATGTGTACCGGGGAAAGAGCTTGCTTCACGTGATATTGTAGCTCGAGCAATCTGGCAGGAGATGAATCGAGGACCTGTTTACTTGGATTTCCGACCCATTGGGCAGGAACTAATCCTCGAACGATTTCCGAGCATTTATGAAACTTGTTTGAACTATGGGATAGATGTTTTAACCACGCCTTTGCCAGTGGCTCCCGCTGCCCATTATATGATGGGTGGTATCGCGACAAACTCATTCGGGGAAACAAGCCTTCCTCACCTTTATGCTGCAGGGGAATGCGCTTGTAATGGGGTTCATGGGGCAAATCGCTTAGCGAGTAACTCCTTGCTGGAGGGATTAGTTTTTGGGGCACGCATTGTAGAGAAAATCGTGGATAAGATCGAGGGAAAACGGCCGTCGTGGGAAGAAGTCCTTTGCCCGATGGTTGGTCTAAATGTAACCAGAACAGAACTGAATGGACTCGTAAAACAATCAGACGATCGGGGTTTGCGGAACCAAATCCAAGATTTGATGTGGAACAGTGTTGGAATTTTGCGCGATGAAAAGGGTCTCGAGAAAGCCACCGAATTATTGATGGCATGGGAAAGAGAAGACCTGTCCATGCACAGTGTGGATGATTTTGAAACAGCCAACATATTAGCGGTTGGCGGAGTTATTGCCAAAGCCGCAAAAGACCGTTTGGAAAGTCGTGGTGCGCACAATCGGACAGACTATCCATTGAAGCTTGACGAGCCCTGGCAGAAACACTCTCGGCAATGTAAGGAGGGATTTTATGTTCGCTACATTCCAGTTTCAGGAGCTGATTGATCAAGGGCTGAAGGAAGACATAGGGACGGGGGATCTCAGCACCGGGATTTTGCCAAAAGACTTAACAGGGGTGGCAAAACTTTACGCCAAACAAAAAGGGGTAGTCGCTGGTTTGTGGCTTGTCGAGCAGGTCTTTCAGAGAGTGAATCCTCTGATTCAAGTCCAAAGGTTTCTCAAAGACGGCGATGAAGTGAATGTCGGAGGGGTTGTGCTTGAGCTGACCGGTCCCTTAAGCAGTATTTTGCAAGGAGAGCGGACGGCTTTGAATTTTTTACAACATCTATCTGGAATCGCCACAGCCACCAAACGAGCGGTCGATCAAGTCGCTGGGCTCCCGGTTAGCATTGTAGATACCCGGAAGACCCTCCCTGGATGGCGTACTTTGCAGAAATATGCTGTTAGAGTCGGGGGTGGAAGGAATCATCGATTTGGGCTTTATGATGCCGTCATGTTAAAGGATAATCATCTTGCGGCTATGGGTGGTTTAACGGAGGCTGTGCAAAGGGTCAAGGCTCAAGTAGGACATATGACTAAGATCGAAGTTGAGTGTGAGACGATAGACCAGGTGAAGGAAGCAATAACCTGTGGTGTCGATGTGATTATGCTCGACAATATGGGTCTAGACGAAATGCGGGAAGCGGTGCTGTATATTGAAAAGCGGGCCATTGTTGAAGCATCGGGGGGGATGGGAGAAGAACGTCTCCGTGAAGTGGCCGAGACGGGGGTCGACTTGATCTCGATTGGTGCTTTAACCCATTCAGTTCTGGCTTTAGACTTTAGTCTTGATCTCGGCGACATTAAAGCTTCAACGAGAGCAAGTTGGGAAAGAGGAATCTAAATGTTACGTCATCAAATCCTTCATTTCCTTGAACAACACCCTGAAAAATACGTGTCTGGAGAAAGGATTAGTCAACAATTGAATGTCACGCGGGCAGCTATTTGGAAACAGATTCAGGTTTTAAAAGAAGAAGGATTTGAAATAGAGGGACAGTCTAAGAATGGCTATTGCCTCTTGAAAACTCCTTTGGCCTTGAATGAGTGGGTTTTAAAGAAGGCGTTGACCACGTCCTCATTGGGGCGCGAGATAACCCTTGAAGATGAGTTAAAATCAACAAACGTTCGAGCAAAAGAGCTTGCTAGGAAGGGAAGCGTCCATGGTCAAGTTGTCCTAGCGAGATTCCAGAGCCTAGGGCGAGGCCGCCTACAGCGGGCGTGGGATTCTCCAAGGGGTGGACTTTGGATGTCAGTTGTACTTCGCCCAAATTTGTCTTTGGCGGACGCCTCAAAATTAACACTTGCTGCTAGTGTCGCGATCGTCGATGCATTCGAGGAACTCTTTTCTCTTCGCCTCAAAATCAAGTGGCCGAATGACGTTGTATACAATGGCTTAAAGATTGCAGGAATTCTCGGAGAAGTCGTGGGAGAATGGAATACCGTTCAAACTATGATTTTGGGAATAGGGATAAATGTCAATTTCCCTCGTGAACAATTAAACCCTCTATTGAATGCAACCACTCTTTATGAAATTCTAGGGTATGAAGTAGATCTCAATAGTTTGGCTGCTGGAATTTTGAAGCACTTAGAGAACCAGGTGCTATGCCTTGAAAAGCGGGCGTTCGAGGAGTTAAGGGCGAATTGGTCAGACAGGGCCGCCGGTTTGGGAGAAGAAGTTAAGATCCTTCGAGGAGAACAAGTAATTCAGGGTATCTTTAAAGGGATCACGATTGACGGATCCCTACTTCTTGAAACAGATGATGGAGAAAAAAGTTTTAATGCAGGAGATGTGCAACTGCGTTCCAAAGTTGGACAGTATTTCTAAGTGAGCTTTTTAGGATGATGATCAATTGCTAAGAAGAAAGAGTTTTGTATACTTGAGAGACTGTTATTGTAAGTTGCTAGGTTCTATTGTAAACTTTAAACATATTTTTGGTTTACAATAGAAGGGGGACATATTATGAAAACTAAAAAATTAGCAACGACATCCGTAATCGCAGCACTGATGTGTTTGGCAGGAATGTTACTTCACTGGTCGCCTGGGTTGGTACCGTTTAGTGTTTTGCCGGTGTTTGTCTTGATGTCTGGTATTATTCTTGGCGCAGAGTATGCGGCCATGGCCATGTTGGTGTATCTGGTATTGGGACTGTTTGGACTGCCTGTCTTCTCAGCCGCTCCGTTTGGAGGAGTAGGTTATATCCTCAAGCCCACCTTTGGGTTCCTTCTGGGCAATGTGGCCGCCGCTTACGTTGTGGGGAAAGTGTATCGCGAAGGCAGCTTACGGCAGGCGATTCTTGGCGTATTGGCCGGACTTGTCACCTTGTACCTATTCGGGTTAAGCTATCTTTATATAATTTTACACTGGGTGCTGGACCGTCCGACAAGTGTCGCTGGCGTTATGATGATCGGTTTTGTTCCCTTTATTTTGGGGGATCTAATCAAGGCAGGAATTGCTGTCTGGGTCGGACAAGAAGTGGTTCGTCGGCGAAAAGCCGCCTAATATAGCTCACTTAGCCAAAAGGAGCGTTAGTATGATTCTTTTATTTGACGTTGGGAATACAAATATCGTGTTGGGTGTCTACGATGAGAGGGTTCTGACCCATCACTGGAGAGTGTCCACTGATAAATCTAGAACAATGGATGAATATGCGGTCGTTATTAAAAACTTATTCGATTTTAGTGGTTTAACATTTCAGAAAATCAGTGCGGTGGTTATTTCCTCGGTGGTTCCGCCGGTGATGCCAACCTTGGAAGCTCTTATCCGAAAGTACTTTGGTGTAGAACCTCTTGTGGTGGGGCCGGGTGTAAAAACAGGGATGCCTATTATTTATGACAATCCTAGAGAGGTTGGGGCTGACCGCATTGTGAATGCCGTGGCCGCCTATGCTAAATACGGAGGACCGCTTGTCATCGTAGATTTTGGAACAGCGACAACGTTTTGTGTAGTATCGAAACGGGGAGAATACTTAGGTGGGGCTATTGCTCCGGGAGTCGGAATCTCGACAGAAGCGCTGTTTCTGAGGGCGTCAAAGTTACCTCGTATCGAAGTGGTGAAGCCAACATCAGTTATTGCAAAGAATACGGTAGCCGGCATGCAATCTGGAATCTACTATGGTTTCACGGGGCAAGTGGACGGCATTGTTAAACGTATGAAGGAAGAACTGGGACCAGAAACCAAAGTGATTGCAACGGGCGGGTTAGCTAAATTAATCTCTCAAGAATCTGAAACGATTGAGAAGGTAGATCCATTTTTAACACTTGAGGGACTTTTATTGATCTATGAACGTAACCAAAAACAGTAATATGAGGAATAAGAAATGAAGTTAGGAAACTATGAACTTGGAGTCCCAGTATTTTTGGCGCCTTTGGCTGGAGTGACCGATAAGGCTTTTCGAGAAACGGTCTGTGCTGTGGGGGGCGAGTATGTTTGGACTGAAATGATCAGTGATAAAGCGTTGACTTATCAAAACTCAAGAACGCTGGATATGTTGGATTTGCGTGGGGAAGCGGAACCTAGGATCGTGCAGATTTTTGGTTCAGACCCTGCAACGATGGCTCGTGCAGCTCAGCTTGCTATCGATTGTAGTGCCAACGTCATTGATATTAACATGGGGTGTCCTGCACAGAAAATTGTTAAGAACGGAGAAGGAGCGGCACTGTTAAAGGATCTTTCCCGGGCTCAGGCAATCGCTTCAGCCGTTGTGAAAGCGGTAAATGTACCAGTTACAGTTAAAATGCGTCTTGGATGGAACGACGATGAAATTGTAGCCACTGAACTGGCGAAAGGTCTCGAGTCAGTAGGTGTCCAAATGCTTACGGTTCATGCGCGAACCCGTGAACAATTTTACTCAGGGCAGGCGGACTGGGGATGGATCGGCCGAGTCAAGAAAGAAGTAAGCATTCCGGTGATTGGGAATGGGGATGTTTTCATTCCAGAAGATGCCGTCAGGTTGATCGAGCAAACGGGATGTGACGGAGTCATGATCGGACGGGGTGCTCTCGGAAACCCATGGCTCATTCCGCGTACACAACATTTCTTAAAATCTGGGATCTTATTGTCGGAACCACTCATGGATGAACGTCTACAGGTTGCTTTGCAACATTTCGAGCGCATAGTGCGTTATAAGGGTGAGCGAATCGGTCTTAACGAAATGCGTAAACACGCAGTGTGGTATATCAAAGGTGTGAGGAAGGCAGCCCAGTTACGCGATGAGATTATGCATTCGCGATCAGCTGAAGATATGCGGTCTGTCCTTAGTCGAATCATGGACGGTATTGAATAGTTTATGTTGAAAAAAGAAAATATATGTTATTATTCCTTGTCAAAGAAGATAGGTAGCATCCTTGACAATATTTTGCAAGGTCCTTATAATAACGAGTAATGTAATTGAGCAATCTCTCAAAGAGAGTTTTAAATTACAAGGAGCATTCATACAAGTTTCTGAGTAGCGTGACATCACAAAACGCGCGATATGAGCTAAAGAAAACCCGGCTTAGCCGAGCCTTAGCGAAAGCGAAACCGATGGTTGCACTTATGCTTAGAAAGTATATAACGCAAGTTTATACTTTCTGATAGTACGAGAAAAGGGAGTGAGAAAAATATGGCTGAAAAAGAAGTCATTCTAACTTTAGAAGGTCTCAAAAAACTTGAAGAAGAGTTAGAACTATCTAAAACTGTGAAGCGGCGGGAAGTCGCAGGACGTATTAAGCAGGCCATTGACTTTGGAGATATTAGTGAAAATTCAGAGTACGATGATGCCAAGAACGATCAGGCTTTTATCGAAGGGCGAATTATAACTCTCGAGAAAATGCTTAGGAATGCACGAGTTATCGATGAAGTTGAAGGAACGGATATCGTGGCATTAGGCGCAAAAATACTTCTGAAAGACATAGACTTTGGAGATGAAGAAGAGTACTTTATCGTTGGTTCCGCAGAGGCTGATCCTGGCACTAATAAGATTTCCAACGAATCACCAGTTGGAAGAGCGGTTCTGGGACAGCCCAAAGGAGCTATCGTTGAGGTTAATGTTCCTGCAGGGATATTACACTATCAGATTTTAAATATTAAGTAACACATGTTGATCTGGAGAACTGCTTAAAGGTAATTAGACGAAATACGGTAAGAAAATCAGATTGTTAGAAGAGCAGTATCTCTGGAAAGCAGGATGCTGCGCTTTGTTTTTTACTATCAGAAAGTATAAACTTTTCGTTTTATACTTTCTAAGCATAAGTGCAACTAAGGCGACCGCCGCGCCTGAAGGCTTGGCGCTAGCCAAGTTTTCTTTAAAAATCTTTTAGTTGGACGAGCGTGATCTCTCCTTGTTTAGTGATGCCTGGTTTTGGCAAAATTGATAAAGAAGAATAAATGATGGAGGAATTAAGAATGGATAATACTAACGATCTCTGGCGCATTCGGGTAGAAAAGCTTGAGTTGCTTCGCCAAGCCAATGTTGAACCCTATGCTGATCGCTATGTACGCACGCATAAAACACTTGAAATTCTGGAACGTTTTGAAGAGTTAGAAGGTCAGGAAGTTAGTGTTGCAGGCCGAATCATGAGCAAGCGCGATCAAGGAAAAGTCATCTTTATGCACATTCAAGATTTTAGTGGACGGATACAATCGTATATCCGGATTGATGAATTGGGTCAGACTAAATTCGATTTGATTACAAAGTTTGACGTGGGGGATATCGTTGGAGTAGAAGGAAAGGTTTTTCGTACAAAAAGAGGAGAAATTTCCATTCACACTCGTGATGTGAAATTACTTTCCAAGGCGATGCGCCCACTACCTGAAAAGTTCCATGGTCTGACGAATGTGGAAACACGTTATCGTCAAAGGTATTTAGATTTAGTAATGAATCCGGATGTTCGCCAAGTATTTGTGACACGGAGTAAAATCATACGAGTCATGCGTGAGTTCTTGGAGGCGAGAGAATTCCTCGAAGTAGAGACCCCTACTCTTCATACAGTTCCAGGTGGGGCAGCAGCACGACCGTTCAGCACGCATCACAACGCTCTTGATATTGATCTCTATTTGCGGATCGCTCTCGAACTACCATTAAAACGCCTTATTGTCGGTGGGTTCGAGAAGGTCTTTGAAATCGGGCGGACCTTCCGTAACGAGGGAATATCAATTAAGCATAATCCAGAATTTACAATGATGGAACTCTATCAGGCGTACGCTAATTACGAAGATATTATGGAATTAACTGAAGAAATGATAGCTCATATTGTCAATAAGGTACATGGTACCTTAGAGATTACTTATCAGGGACAAAACCTTCATTTTCAAACTCCTTGGCGCCGCCTTACGATGTTAGATGGTATATTAGAGTATTCAGGCGTAGACTTCCGGGATATCAAAACAGACGAGCAAGCGTATCAAGCTGCACAAGAGAAAGGTCTTCATGTTGAAGCGGATGCATCACGTGGTAAGATTATCAACGAGTTTTTCGAAGAGTTTGTTGAACCAAATCTGATACAGCCTACTTTCATTACTGGACATCCCGTAGAAATTTCGCCGTTAGCTAAGCGTAATGCTGATCAGCCGGAATATACTGATCGTTTTGAAGCATTTATATTTGGACGTGAGCTTGCTAATGCATTTTCTGAGTTAAACGATCCCATTGATCAACGGCTACGATTCGAAGCACAGGCCTCTGAGCGTGCTAAAGGTGATGATGAGGCTCATTTGATGGATGAAGACTTTGTTCAGGCTTTAGAATACGGGTTACCACCAACGGGAGGACTGGGAATAGGGATCGATCGCTTGGTTATGTTTTTAACGGATTCTGCGTCGATCCGAGATGTTATACTTTTTCCGACGATGCGTCCCAGAGATGAAAGCATACAAGACGACGATGAAGACGAAAAAGAGTAGTAGAAAAGAAGGGAAGGAAGTAACCAAGAGCTGGCTCATTATAATTGAACAGCTCATAGTTACTTCCGGAAGTATAAATTTGAGGTTACATATTACCCCAAACGTGAAGGTAAGCGATGATGGAAAATTTAATAAAATAATATAGTATCTATAGATAAACGTAGGATAATGGAGATATATGACTATATAAACCCATAAACCTCTCATAATTGCTCACAATAGTGCTTGAATAGAACTACGTAGTCGTGGTATATTACTATTTGTTCGTTCGGCAAATAATGATTGAATGAGCGTTTGAAATTGAGATCCGTTGACGAAAAAATGGAGTAAGATTAGTATTGACAACGTAAGCTGGAAATGCTAAGATGTTGCTCTGGCCCAAGTGGAATGATGGTCTTTGAAAACTAAACAACAAGGACAGCCAATGAGAGAAACTCTTCGGAGTTTCAAAAAACAATGAGCGAATCATCTTCTTCAATAGAGAAGTGAAATAACTTTTTTTGGAGAGTTTGATCCTGGCTCAGG